>ERZ894196.258-NODE-258-length-17575-cov-10.631792_pt1 | contig 17575 bp, 22 predicted proteins | sample MGYA00380284_ERZ894196 | MGnify/ENA primary metagenome ERZ894196 (study PRJEB32331, sample SAMN06328427) | human gut metagenome | biome: human gut microbiome; feature: stool | host: Homo sapiens | collected 2011-10-21 ...
ACAAACGAAAAATATTGCGGCGATGTGCTGCTGCAAAAGACATTCAGCACGGACGTTATCAGCAAAAAGGTTGTTAAAAACACTGGGCAACTTCCCAAATATCTGATCCAGAACCACCATGAGGGCGTCGTGACGCGAGAATTGTTTCAGGCGGTGCAGGCAGAACTGGCGCGACGCAGCGCCCTGAGAAGCGATTCCAGGCAAGCGGCAACAGGCCGCTCCTGCTACACGAGCAAATACGCGCTTTCCGACCGCCTTGTCTGCGGCGAGTGCGGCAAGCTCTATCGCCGGAAAACGCGGAATATCAAGGGCAATATCTATCACGAATGGCGCTGCATCAGCCGACTGGATTACGGAAAGCGCTATTGCCACGACTCGCCAACGCTGCGGGAACTCCCGCTGCAAAACGCGATCCTGGCGGCGATCAACGCGGCTATGAGTGAGAAGCCCGTTCTGCTCGACCGCATCAAATCCGCCATGTCGCTGGAGCTGCTGCCAGTACAGGGGCAGACGATGAGCTTGGCCGACATCGACCGACGCTTGGAGCAGCTCGATGCGCGGTTCCAAAGTCTTCTGGCAGAAGCCATTGACGCGGAGGACAAAGAAAGCTGCAACGCGAAATTTGCCGAGATCCTTGCTGAACAGACGAACCTTAAACAGCAGAAAGAACACATCCTGCAAAGCAGCACCGATGCAGAGCGCACCTGTGCCCGCCTGGTGCAGGCAGATCAGGCGCTGGAACAAGCGGCGCCCACGGTCACGGAATGGAGCGAAAGCGCCGTCCGTCAGCTCGTCGAGCGCGTGACAGTCCTGTCCGCCGACGAGGTGCTGGTTCAGCTCAAAGGCGGGAAAGAATGTCGGCAGTCACTTAAATAAGAAACAGGGCAAAGAAAAGCGCGGCAGCAAGCCGTGTTTTTCTTTGCCCTGAAGCATATAAAATTCTCAGCGCGCCGTGTTCAGCAGCGCAGTTGTCTTCATATTGACGCCCATCAGCTCCCGCTGCGTCTGGCGGTTGGTCTGGCACATGGGCATCAGAAAATTCACAGCTTTTCGGATCTGCTGAAGGTCGGAGGACGTGAGCGCATTCTGATGCAAATGCTCCAGCACCCGCCCGTAAGCATCCTTCAAGGACGCATCCACCGCAGGCTGAAAGAAATAGTTTGAGATCAAACCACCGATCAGGGCGGCTTCGGTATCCGTGTACTGCATCATGATTGCCCTCCTACAAAGTTTTCACACAACGAGAGCAATCATACCACAAAATGTTGTAGCAGGCTATTCGCAAAATGACGAAATATACGATGCGTGCCTGCAGCTAAAGATAAAAAGCAGTTGAAAGCGGCGCACATTCCACAACAGCATACGCTACACAGATCTTCTCCTGATATAGTGCACAAGCATCCGCAAAAACTGTGTGGCTGTCGGAACTGTCATCAGTGGGCGGCAGGTAAGACTGCGCAGAAACGCGGCGTTTTTGTGCCAGGAGGCGCAGGCAAACCCGTCAATATTTCGGACGACCTGAAGCGGATTGGTGTTGTATTGGTCTGCTACTTCGGGATATAGCCGCTGTGATGGCTTCAACAGCCAATGCGGGTTGAGCGCGGCGAGATAGACCGCGTAGGATAACTGAAAGAATGCGGAGTTGGTCGCGGAGAAGCCAAGTCGGTATAATAGATCATATACTTCGGCAATATCCGTTCTGTCGTTCATGCAGCATCTGTCCCCTCCAATGCTTGAACCTGTTTCATAAACTGCTGAACCAGCGCGCCCTGCGCATCCGCCTCCAGCATGGAGAAGAGAAACAGCAGGGTTGGGGCGGAGGCGACATATCTCCCGCGTTCCAGGTCGCTGTATGCGCGGCTGGAAATACGAAGCTGCTCTGCCATGGCTTCCTGCGTCAGCGACTTCTGCTGCCGCAGGGAATACAGTTCCTTGGAGAGAAGCTCTGCGAGCAGCGCTGGGTATGGTTTCATTCGGAAAACCTCCATAGTTAAATTGACTATGGAGATTTTATGTCGAAATGAAGTCCACTTCCATGAAGTGCGCTTCATGCCTCCCGTTCAGTCCTTGTGAAAAAAACCGAGTGAAAGCACGAAAAACAATATTTATATAATGAAACAGCAGAACATCCCATGCGCGCCCGCGCAGAAAGGAGAAGCCATGAACATCAGAAAACCTGTCGATTACAGCGCCATGTACCGCGAACTTACGGAAATTCTCGCCCGAAATCTTCCACAGATGGACGAAATCTACGCCGTTGGCAAGGTCGTTAACCAGCGGCCGGAGAAAGGCGCGGCAGTCGCAGCGGCAGAATTTTTGCAGGCTAGTTTCCCTGACCGCACAGGCTTTTCCCCGCGCAACGTGCGCCGGATGCGCGATTTTTATAAGGTCTATGAAAATGACGAACCGCTCCTCCGACTGGCAATGAAACTCGGCTGGACGCTGAACGTGGTCATCATGGAAGCGGAGCTGGCACGAGACGAGCGAAAATGGTATCTGGAGCAGGCGCTATGCCGTGGATGGTCAAAAATGCAGCTATTGAACGCCATACGCAGTGGCGTAGATTCCACAGAGCATTTAGAACAGTTCGACTCGTCCGAGAAGCAGGTCAATCAGGTTGCAGTGGAAAATCCCGTTTTCATCGTAGAAGTTATGCGGGATATCCATACGAACGATGATTTTTTTGAAAAAATCCTTGGTAAGCAGCAGAGAATCAAGCTCCGACGCAGTCTTTTGCTCCGTGTCCATCCGGAATGCAGACTGAATATAGATTTTCCGGTCAGCATCATTGACCACAAAGTCGATCTCCTTTTGCGTATTGGCACCCTTTGTTCGATCGGTTACAACGCCGACATCGACCGAGTAGCCGCGCCGCAAAAGCTCGTTGTAGATCAGGTTTTCCATGATATGACCGGGATCATACTGCCGGTAATTCAGCCGCGCGTTGCGAAGGCCGATGTCCGTATAGTAGTACTTGTTCGGATAGTTAAAGTAGGTCTTGCCCTTGACATCATAGCGCTTTGCTACGGAAATCAGAAACGAGTCGACAATGTCCTGTACATAGTTGGAAACAAGCGCGGGATTGATCTTTTCGTTTTTCATGCTGGCGATGGCATTGGCAATGTTGGTAGGATTCGTCAGGGAGCTGATCTGAGAGGCAAGGAAATTGAGAATATCATTCAGAATATCCTCACGCTCGATGCCGTTTCGCTCTACAATGTCTTTCACATACAGTTCGGTATAAAGCGATGTCAGATAATCCTTTTTATCTTTTTCGTCCTGCATGGCAAGCAGCCGGGGCATACCACCGTACAGCATATAAGTGTCCAGCGCTTTCTGCTCATCCCCACCAACAAACGAGTAATACTCCTCAAAGCAAAGCGGAAATACATGGATCTGCGTTGCGCGCCCGCGGAACTCCGTTGCAATATCCTTGGAAAGTCCCTTGGAATTGCTGCCGGTGACATAGACATCCAGATTTTTGTAAGCCTTCAGCTCGTTGAGCATATCATAGATCGTGACCTCGATCCCGCCATTTTCCTGATCTATGACTTTAGCGGTGAGCTGAACTTCGTCAATGAACAGATAGAACTTTTGATCCTGCTGTCCAAGCACCAACTGCTCCACGTACTCACAGAGCGTAATGGGGTTGCGGTATTTATAATACCGCCGCTGATCCAGTTCGATTTTTATGATTTGTGCGGCATCCGTGCCGTGATTGCGGAGATATTCATCGAACAACTCAAAGAGCAGCACCGATTTTCCGCATCTGCGGATGCCGGTAATGACTTTGATCTCGCCATTCCACATATTACGAATGAGCCGGTTCAGATAATAGTTGCGTTGAATCATTTCCTTCACCTCGAACTTGCGACGTATGCGTCGTTACTTCTAGGATAGTATAGCACGCAGGGAGGATATTATCAAGGCAGAACGCCTAACTGTTGATACGCCACATGGAAAAAAGCGAACCGAAGGCAAAATCACAGAGGTAAAAAATTCTTTTCAACGGTGTATTGGAAATGGCTAAAACTCCAATCGCGACAGTATGAGTAGTTTCCGTGTGGTAATAGAGACCATAGGGGCAATCATGCCAAAGAAGGCGGAAAGTAAACAGCGGATATAGCATTGTGCATACCATCCTGTTTTGAAAAACCAATATATGCATATAATTATGCTGCGCGATGCATTTAAACGTACAACTATGCTACATCTATTTGCTATATATGAAATGAAATGCCAGTAGCACTAAGTATAGTGCCGTTATAATGAGAAATGTTGAGAATTGGAAGGAGATGTAGTATAATGCATTTTACGGTGGTGATAGATATGAAAAACCCCAATGCATTAATTGCTATGGCGCAAGTTGCCCAGAATGCAAAAAATCCATATGCAGCGTTTTGCGAATACATCAAGTATTGCGTTTTTTCAACTGCTTCCAGTGTAGTGACGCTATCTGAAATCAGAACGGCTGTTGGCAAAGAGTTTGGACTCTATATGCCTCACAATGTCTTAGTGAAATGCCTGACCTATATCCGAACCGAAGGCGTAATTACGTTTGACGCCCATCAAATCAAGCGAGTAGGATCATTTGATACAGAGGCGTTCGATCAAAACAGGGAAACATATCGCACTACGGAATCTGCTATTATTCAGTCATTGATGAAGTATGCTTCAAAGTATAATCGGAAGTGGACAGTCGAGTGCGCTCGTGAGCTTTTAATAAAAACGTTGGACAGAAATGGACTTGCATACGATATCTTTCTGCATGAGGGCGACACCAAGCAGGAAAACCACCTGCATACTATAAGTGAGAGCGAATTGACTGAGATGCTACCCGATGATGAAGAAGCAGAATCAAACGATATTGAGGGTCAACCACTGTTTACAGACGAGTATTTCGTCGGAAAATTTATTGAGGAAATCTTAGCAGGAGATACTGTTCAGAAGGATTATTTAAAGAAAATCTGCGAAGGACTTATGCTTTGCGTGGGAACTTACCAGTTGCCATCAGGTGACACAAATGGGCGCGCTCCGCAGATAAACGGAACAAAATTCTTCTTTGACACAAAACTATTGCTACGATTCCTTGGGTGCGCAAGCGAAGCCGCCGTGTCTGCTGCTGCCGAGCTGGTTGCGCTGATTCAAAAAGCAGGAGGCAGAATTTATTATTATCAACAGACACTGCAAGAAATGGAGCGCGCTTTTGAGAACGCTGCAAAAAGTTTGTCTTACGGTTATCCTCCCGCCGATGATGAGATGCGCTTGTATGCAATACGCATACAGAATAACCCCGCAATTATTAGGGCCAAGAAAGCAAGCCTGACACGCGAATTGGCTAATGCAAATATACACCTTGCCCCTCACGAAACCTTCACGGATAACGAACGTATTCGTTTTGGCTTTGATCAGAGTGATTTACAACAATATATGCGTAGCAATTTACCTTGGGATCCTCAGGTAATCGATAATGACGCCTTAGCAATATGGGAAACACATATGCGGCGGCAAGGCAATTATAGTGAATACTGCGGCACCGGAGCGCAGTTGCCCGTGTTTGTAACAACTAATACAAGGTTAATTGGTATAGCATTGAAATTCCGCGAAGACAGATCAGAAACGCCATCTCTTTATGGCTGGAAACAAAATCGCTTGCCTGTGATAACAGATATTAGATTGACTTGCAGATTATGGTCGCCCGCAAACGATAGCGAACGAATGTCGCTTCTTTATTTGACTGCTAATGCTGTTGCGGCAAAACGTCCGACTAAACGCTATTTGAACAGTATCCGCGAACTAGCAATTCATCTTGGAGAACAGGTACCTGAATATTCTGATATTTGCTTGCCAGCATATTTTGACGATGTGGTAACAGATACCATTCTTAAACACACAATGGGTGAAGAAGAAAAGCTGGATATTAACAGCTTTGCAACGTCGATTGCTGAATTGTCCGAATGGAAGGCAAAAGAGCAAGAAGAAATTACGAATCAGGTGATTGCGGAGCGTGATGGTGTTTCGGATGAACTGAAAAATCAGACGCAAAGCATCATCGATGGCGCTGTAGAAAGCGGTAGAAAGCTGCTCGGTTGGAGAAAACCTGCGCTATGGCTTGTTGTTAAGTGGCCGGTTACAGTAACCGTTATATTCAGCGCAATTACAGCGGGCATTTCGTTAATAATCGGAAATTGGCATCCCATGTGGGCAATTGCTTTACCTACAGTTCTCAAGATAATTGAAACCTGCAGTGCTTCAAACTTTGTAGGCAAACCACTGGCAAAATGGCTGCTGCCTAAAATAGACGAAAGCATAAGTAAGAGAATTTCGAAGGAACTCAGAAAAGTCGAACAACCCCACAAAGATACCATTATCCGGCGAATCAAAGAGCAGACAGAACTATGGGTTGAATGTGCGAGAATAATGAAAAGCAAATGATATTTTTGTGTAAGCATCCTACATTTGTGCTCTGCTTGACCTGCTTGACCTGCTTGCGCTGAAGATCAGAACAAGTTGTTTGCAGGAAGGATTGAATCAAGAAAACATTCCTGATGGGTTTCTTGTACACGATTTTCTTCCTATTCAGTTTTATAGGATTGATCCATAGTGTTCAGCTGACACAAACCCTTGAAAACACTACGTTTTCGAGGGTTTTTGTTATATCCTGTAAAAATCAAGACACCCTGCCTTTTTGTTCATTTTACGAAAGGCAGGGTGTCCGTTTTTGATGTCCAGAAAACAATTATTTAGACAGTTGAATAATCAGACTGTCGCGGAGATTTTTGAACGCTTCGTTGCGTCGCAAACCGCAAAAGGGGTCAGCGATAAGACCGTTCGGAACTACTATTCCCATCTTCATTCCCTCCAAAAGCACTTGGATTTCTCCGCCCCGCTTGCCACGCTCACAAAAGAGGATTTAGACAATATGGTCATTTCTATGCGGCAGAGCGGGCTAGCTCATAATTCTATCTGTAGTTATCTGCGGGTATTCCGCACATTCCTGAACTGGGCGAGAAAAGCCGGATACACGGAGTTGGAAATGGCAAATTACAAGGACAAGGAAACCGTAAAAGAAACCTACACGGACGCAGAATTGATGCTCCTGCTCCAAAAGCCAGCGCGCAACTGTGATTTCTGCGAATATCGCAACTGGGTCATTATCAATTTCCTTGTGAATTGCGGTTGTCGAGCGGGTACAATTCGGAATATCCAAAACCGCGATGTGGATTTTGAACGCAAGCAAGTCAATTTCCGCCATACCAAAACCGGAAAAATTCAGACAATTCCGCTCTGCTCTATGCTGGTCAGCATTTTAAGCGATTATGCGGCGATGCGGGGCGGAGACCCGTCCGACTATCTGTTTTGTAGTGTCTATGGGACAATGCTGTCAGAGAACGCCTTGAAGCTGGCAATCGCAGATTATAACCACAAGCGCGGTGTTCTGAAAACAAGTATTCATATGTTCCGTCATACATTTGCCCGGAAATATCTGATGGACTGCGGCGGCGATGCTTTTACACTTCAACATCTGCTCGGACATTCCACGCTCCAAATGACGAAACATTATTGCGCCATTTTTGACAGCGACATTGCCGGGAATTATGATCTGCGTTCCCCGCTCGCACAACTCTGTAAGCCCCGCGAACGGATACACAGATAAGCGTGATAGAGCATCTTCTATCATCTTTTAACGTCTTTTATCATCCAGAAGCAACAATGAACAAATGGGAAGATGATTTTACATCTTCCCATCATTTTTATACATATCCATCGACTTTTGGAGGAAATCACGCATCCCATTCACGACTTTTTCAGGCGACAATATTTTCACCTGCCGTCCAAAAGACGCAATCCACGCATAGAATGGCGGGCTGAGTTCCACGGGGACATTTACAAGAAAGTGCGCTTCATCGTCCGGGGTCAGAATAATTTCGCGTCCGAACCGGTCAAGCATCACGTCCGCAAGGCGGTTGATACAGCGCAGTTTTACCAGACATTCTTCTCCGGAAAACATATTGAAAATTTTCGGCTGCCGCGCGGTCAGGTCTTTTTCCTTGTATTCATCTTTTCCCACTCTTGGAAGCGCTAAAAGCCGGATATCCTCCATGCGGTCAATGCGGAAATGCGAGAACCGCGCCTTTTCTTCCTCGTAGGCATAGAGATAGCAATTTCCGTCGTTCCAGAGAATCGCGTAGGGACTCACGATATACCGCCCGCCGCTTTTGGAATACTGCTTTTTCTTCTCGCGGTCATAGTGAAAGAAGCGGAACGAAACCTTTTTGTCCTCGCGGATGGCTCTGTAAAGGCGGCCTGTTTCGTCCAGAACGCTTTCATTCATATTGCGGATACGATTTGCCACAACCGCCTGCCGGTTCAGCACAGCGCGCGTGTGCGCGTCGGTAAGTTTCTGTATCCGTTGGGTCAGATCGCGCGCCTTTGCCTGCGTGATGAACTTAGACGACTGAATACCGTCGATAATCAGTTGGAGTTCGCTTTGCGAAAACAGGCGCGTTTTCAGCCAGTAGCCCTTTGTACGTCCATCGTAGAGAACTTCAAGCCCTGTTGCGGGCGCGATCAGTTGGTGAATGTCGCGATAGACAGAGCGGATGTCTGAACCAAACTCGTGGTTCTCATACTGCGCGCGGATGTCCTCACCCTTGGCGGTGTGTCCCTCGCAGGTGTTTTCCAGAAGATAGCGGTAAAGAAAAAAGAAGCGTGCGTTTGACATTTTCCCAACTCCACGGACTGTTTTTCTTTATCATAGCACAGATATAAAAAAGAAAAAAGAGTGGGTTTCCCCACTCTTAATCTCTAAAGTCAAACAGTTCTTTTGGCGAAACGCCCAGCACCTCGCATAATTTGAAAATCACATCAAAGGAAACACCGACATTGCCTAATTCAATAGCGCTGATATGGCTGCGGTCGATACCGACTAATTCAGCCAGCTGTAGTTGGGTCATTTTGCGACGCTTACGATAGAACACCACATTCAAGCCAAACTTTTCATATAGACTTTTATACTCTGCTTTCATGTAGTCTCACCTCAACTATATTTTAAGGTGAGTTTTACGTTTGATAAACCTTGCTACAATAGCGTAATGCTATTGACACAAGTCATTTACGGCGTTATAATCAAAAAACAGACTAACAGAAAAGAGAGGACAAACCATGAAGAAATTTTTGACAACATCCAAGAAATTATTAGTTATGCTTTTGACCATATCCTTACTTCTGGTGCTTGCGGCGTGTGGCAGTGCTGGAGAAGAAGCACAGGCAAAACCAGAGCCTATCACATTGACAACGGAAAACATTGGAGATTATATCTCAATTCGCGGAGAATATAAAAACGGTGATTACCACGCCGGAATCCTGTTTTACACCAGTACTGCTGATTTGGATTTTCAGGCATACAGCACGGTTTCTGGTTCGTTTGAAAATGTTGAAATCACGGTGCGAGCAAATCTGAAAGATAAGGAGGGTTCGCTGGGAGAACAGTGGCATCTGGTGGATTCCGAAAACAAGGACAACGTAGAATTTACTTTCAAACTTCCTGCCAGTGGCGAATATACATCCAGTTATAGTATTGAGTGCGATAGAAACACATGGAGTTTGTCTGGAAACAGCGAACTTGAAATTGTTGCTGTGAGCGGAAGTTATACGCCGAACGCGCAATAAACATTGTAAAAATATAATTTTACCATAAACCAAAATGGATGAAAGGAATGAATACTTTGGAACAGGGCGGAAAGAGAAAGTCAAAAAAAGTTGTCCTGATTATAATTGCTGGGCTTCTGGCAGTAATACTGCTGATTACAGGATACTTGCTGCTTACGGCAAAAAATAGAGTTACTGGCGTTTGGACAAGCGAACCAGTCTATCTGCGGGAATATGGTTCTGATTGTAATAATATTGTGACCTTTGGCGAAAGCGGAGCATATTTATCTGTACTTCAAATTACTGGTGGCGATTTGAAAGACCTTGATTTTGGAGCATGGAAGATGTCAGGACTCGAAATCGAAGTGAGCATCAATGGGGAAATGGGGAAAGCAATTTACCACTATAATCCGATTACGAATAAGGTTACAAGCGGTCTTTGGACTTTTAGCAAAGTAGGTTAATATAATGGGAGCGGACGCAAGTCCGCTCCCATTTTTACTGCTCCAAAAGAGAAAGATATTTATAAACCGTCGTCCTGCTCAGATTACAGACCCTTGCCAACTCGCTTAAATTCAAATTCTTATTTCTGAACGCGGGATAATGGCGAAGAAAAACAGGTGGAATATCGTCTGCGGTCAGCTCCGGTCTGCCGATCTTCGCGCCCTTGGCTCTGGCGTTCGCCATTCCAGAGCGCACACGCGCGCGTATCATCGCAAGTTCGAGTTGGCTGAACACGCCTGCCATCTGTAAAAACGCTTCTGTCATTGGGTCTGCGTGTCCGTTGCGGCAATCCATCGTGATACTGCCGACAATGACAAGGCACAGCCGCTTTTGACCGATTGTGTCTATAATCTCACACAGTTGTTTGGTCGAACGGGCAAGGCGCGAAACCTCCAGCGTGATAATTGTATCGCCCGGCTGCGCCTGTTCCAGAAGCAAAGATAACTGTTCCTTTACAACTGCGTCCCCATGCTCATATTCGAGAAAGACGCGCTCCGCGCCTGCCTGTTTCAGCTCCCGCACCTGCCGCTCTATATCCTGTTTGCTCTCATTGGTCGAGCATCTGGCATAGCCTGTTTTCATCTTCATCCCTCCGATTACTCCACGGGCTTCTGCTTGCCCGTGGAGCGTATTTCTCTCAGCAGGAAACCGAGAACCGGCGCGAACTAACCGCTTTTGTAAAGTCCTTGTAGAGGTCAGCGTAAAGCCGTTTGAACGTCGTGCTGTCAAAGCGGTTGGAAATGACGCTGGTATAACGCACGATGTAAGCGCCCGCGTTCAGTTCTTCGGTATCCAGCCGCAGCATTTCTTCTTTCAGCGCGTCGCGGATAGCGTCCGCTTTTGCCTTGGCTTTGCTGGCGAGCTCATCATAGTTGTTCATGGTTTCAATCATGCTCACGATTTCGTTCTTGCTCATTTTGTCTTTCTCCTTTTGGATGGTAATTTGTTTGGTGGGTATCTCTATCAACTGTCTATATAATACACTATTATCTGTGTAAATTCAATTCGCATATTACACAAATAATAGTGTAATATGTTGTGAATATTCTACATTGATTTCTGTGTAATTCAGTGATATAATAAGGACAATGGAAAAGGGGGCGATTTTTTCAAATGCCGATTGTCTATAAAACCGATATTCTTTCAGCCTTAAAAGAAGCAGGCTATAATACGAACCGCATCCGAAAAGAAAAACTGCTGTCGGAGGGGGTTCTTCAATCTCTGCGCGGTCAGAAGTATATTTCGATGGAAAATCTTGCGCGTGTCTGTGCTCTGTTGGACTGTCAGCCGGGGGATTTGATTGCGTTCAGCCGGGAAGAAGCCGCGAAATAGGGGGCTGTCCGCGAAAAGGTGTTCTCGCTTTCCTGAACGAAATCAGGTCATTTGAAGCACTGTTTTCGGCTCTTTTGGATGGCTTTGGATTGTCCATGAAAACAAATGGTTGTTTGAACACCCTCCCGGTGTATTTCGGGAAGAAATCTTTTTCATATGCGGCTGAGGTTTTGGGCTGGCGCGCGCTCTCACGAAATGCTCTTGCGCAACGGAAAGACGGCTATAAACGACAAAAAGTGGTTTTAGACCAGACAATTAACACTTAATATACCCCTTATAATATATGAGTGTTAAATGTCTGAACTAAAACCGCTGATTTTATTTTTTGTTCCAGCCCTTGAATATCTCATCAAAGGCAGCGTCCATCGTCTTTTGTAGGCTCTATTCCACAAACCGGAAAATCTCCTTTTCCATGATGGATTGTTCCCGTCGCTGCTTTTCCTTTTTTCTGCGCCGGTTGCCTGAATTGTCAATTCTCATCGTTTGATTTTCACCTCGCTGCTGAAATTGATTTTCACCGGGCGTTCGTCTTCTGCTTGCCGACGCATCTATTTTCGGAACGCATACATAATTTCTTCCGGTGTAAAACCGTCCTGATACATTTCCGGATAGTATTCCGGAACTTTTCTGAAATAATCGTCGATTAAGGTTTTGTATTCCATTTTATTTCTCCTTTTGTATATTCTCGCAAAAAATACTCGTTGCGCCGGTCGCCTGCGTCCGGCGTTCAACGAGTATTCTTTTGCGTTGGTTCTTCATAGAAATATAAAAAATGCTGGCGAGCAATAAAAGAAAACTGCTTAAATCAAAACGATTACTTTTTCCCTCGAATAAATTATAAATATATTTTTATTCAAGGAAAAAGTAATTGTTTTATCCCTCTTTCCACCACGCGGACAGCATATGGACTTGCCCGATACAACGAAATTCATCATTAACAATTTTACACCGCCGTTTGCGCAGAAGCCCGTCAAAATCCTTGTACAACACCTTTTTCGCAGATACAATCACACTGTCGCTGATATTCAATTCATCCGCAATTTGCTGATTTGTGATAACATCGTGACCGTTCTCTTCCAACCAGAGAATCACCTTTACAATGACTTCCCAACTAACGGAATCGGCGGAATATTTGTGCTGCCGCAATCGCGTCAGCCAGTTCCGGGGCAGACTGATTTCGTTGGCTGTTGGAATCAGACGCAGATGGAATGTCCGCCCCGAAAGACTGCTTTCAATAAAATTATGTTCTGTCAGAGTTTGAATTGCTTCCCGCAGAGCCGTTCTAGTTTTTTGCTGCGCTGAGATGGAAAAGTATCGGCACATATCGGTCAAGTTTCCGTGATATTCTCCGTCGTAGTCTGCGAGCATCGCTAAAATGCGGAACTCCTTTTTATCGAGTGGAAGCCATTCCCGATAGAAAATCGCATCATCCATCATGTACGCTACTCCTTTCCTTATGCGTTCTTCTTTTCTTCGGCTGCGTCTGTCTGCTGCTTGGCAAAATCAACTCCGCTGATGATTTTCGGCGTTTCAGTGAGATAGAACAGGGGATTTTTGCGGTAGAGGGGGAACTGCGCAATGAACCATTCGCGCACGGTGCTGTATCCGTTGGTCTGAATAGCGGCAGCTGGACTTTTCAGGAAATCATACTGCTTGCGATACTCCGCGCCGTTGGGAAGCGCGTCCATAAACCGCTCCATCTTTTCATAGGTCAGGTTCTTATAGGGATTACAGGCGCTCTTTTCGCCGTTCTTGCTGGTGTAGTGCGTCGGTGTGCGGTGCGTACGCTTGACAATCCGCATACCGGGGAAATCCGCACACAACTGTCTGATAATCTTGTATTCTGCTGCTTCTGGATTGCTCATAGCCTTTTCAAATTCTGCGGTGATAGTGACTGTGCGGGTGGTGAAATCAACCTTGTAAGCCTGTGCCATTTCTATTTCCTCCTAAATTATCTTTCTGTTGGTTTGATTACTGATTGACTGCGGGCTTTGCGGCGAGCGTGAGAACTTTGCCGGTCGCCTTTGCCATAACGTGCTTGGCGTGGATTTTCTTTGCGTCGGTCATTTTATACTGCTCCTTGAACTTCTCGACGAACCACTGCTTGAGAAGCGGATATTCACGCTGTTTGTTGTTCTTTGCGAACTGTCTAATGCTTTCAAATTCCGCACAGAGCGCAACCGCGTTTTTCTGCTCGTTAATATAACTCTCCATCATTTCGATTGTCAGACCATTGTAGGTCGTCTTTCCGCTCTTGGTGTTGATCGTCTTTTCAACGACCTTGAACGTGGGCTGCTCGGCAATCATCTTCATCAGGGCTTTGTATTCGGGCGTGGTGGGGTTGCCTGCCTTTTTGAGCGTAGCCTTGGAAGCGACGATGGTGTTGTTGGTGAAATCGTAAGCAAACAGGTTCTTCATAATAATTCCTTTCTGATGCTCTTGGCATCTCGCGTATTTTTCAGGTCGCCACCCTTATTTTTGATTGTTTCAGGTTTTTGTTTCCCTCAACTTTGTGCCTTTATTATAGCAAAACTCCTATGCTATAAATGGCATAGGAGTTGAAGAAAGATGATTGATTTTCATTGCCTTTTCTCAAAAGATGATAAAAGACGCTTGAACTTGCTTCTGGACAATTAAAGACGTGAAAAGATGCTTTTCAATGATAAAAGATGATTAAAGTTGTACGAAAATCTAAAGGTATCTGGTTTCGCGGACAAGTGCTGTGATAAAATGAGTATGACAAGGGGCAGGGTGTCCGAAAAAAGAGATGCTGAAAACATCCAGACCCGAAAAACCTAGTGTTTTCAAGCGATGGGGGTACGTCTAGGGGGGCTTGCCCCCCTGACGCCTCCTTTTAAGCAGGGTGTCCGGAGTTCGAATCTCCGGCGGGTCACCAAGAAATCCTTGAAATCTCAATGGTTTCAAGGATTTTTGTTTTTGACTGCTTTTTGATTTGTTAGCAACGTGTTAGCGACCGGCGCGTCAATTGCTTCTACGAGCTGGTCGATATCAAAGTGTTCATAAATGTTTGCAGTCGTAGAATAGTCGGCGTGTCCAAGCATCTTTTGCAGCAATTCTGGTTTGATATTGTTTGCAACTGCCCAGCTTGCGAACGTATGCCGTGTAGCGTGCGGTGTTTTCTTCGGGATCCAGAGGCGCTCTAAAAGCGGGTAGTAGTCACGGTTCCGGAAATTCGCGGCTACCTTTTGACCGTCATAGCTGGAAATTAAAAGATCCCCCTTCGCGCGTTCTTTGAACTCGGCAAAGTATTTCCGCCCTTCTGAGCGGATAGGGATTATTCGGTTCCGCCCCGCTTTGGTTTTTTCGCCGCCGATTACATAGGTTTCGTGCACGTTCTCTGTGCGAAGCCCAAACAGTTCGCCGATTCGCATGCCGGTATAAATCATCATGAGAACAAGCTTGGCCTCCTGCGAGCCGTCTTTCTCAATCTTCTTTATTTCATCGGCGGAAAAGATCTCTTTCTCTTTCTTGACGTTCTGCGGAAGCTTGATGAACGACGCAAAATTGGTAGTTATGAGCTCCTGCCGGATCCCCCATTGAGACATTTGTGTTACGAGCTGTTTGAATTTTGAAAGGGTCGAGTAAGATTTCGCACTGTATTGATCGATTACCGCCTGATAGTCGGCGGTTCGAAGCTCCCGGAACTTCCTTTCATGCAGCGACTCAAAAATATCATAGGCTCTTTCATAGGATTTGGTGCCCTTTTCCCCGATATCGCGGAAGTGTTCATCCTTCCAACGTGCTGCGAGGAAGCCCGGCAAGTTGCAGCAACGGCTTCAGAGGATACTTCTGCCTTAGTTCCTGGACTACTTGTGCTTTTTGTTTTGGCGTTCCTCTTCCAGCACCAAGGCATTCAATTTTTTTAGGTAGTCGTTCTCCATGCGCAGACGCTGATTCTCTGCAATAAGGTCTTCTTCCGTTTTCTTATCCAGCTTTGGCTTTCGACCTTTCTGCGTTCCACTGGCTGCACAGGCTCTGCCGCGCCGTTCTTCCAGAAGAGCCTCTTTTCCCTCTTCCAGATAGATTCGTTCCCAGTCTTGATGAGTATTCCGCGCGAGATTGAGCACCTTGACCGCTCAGATTGAGCATCCGTTCCGGCGGGATTGAGCACCCTTGCCGCCGTCGTTGAGCAGCACGGTAAAATGTAGATATGCACCGTATTTTGCGGTGTAAATATCTGCAAGGAAGTCACCTGTATGACCAATTACCGCGAGATCCTCAGGCTCCACAGCCTGGGACTCAACAAGACCGAGATCGCGTCAAGCTGCCGGTGCGCTCGGAACACTGTGGCAGCAACGCTGCAGCGCGCAGCGAACTGCAACCTGCAATGGCCGCTGCCGGAGGGAATGTCGGATAAACAGCTCTCAGAGCGTCTGTTTCCGTCCAGCACCGCAAAGCCTGCCTGCAAGATGCCGGACTACGCCTCTGTCCACAAGGAACTCCAGCGCAGTGGTGTTACGCTGAATCTGCTGTGGCTGGAATACTGCGACCAGTGCCGGGCGGCGGGCGAGATTCCATACCAGTCCACCCAGTTCAACAAGTACTATGCCGACTATCTGGTAAAGGTCAACGCCACCATGCACCTGAACCACAAACCCGGTGAGGTTATGCAGGTGGACTGGGCCGGCGATACTGCCACTGTTATTGACACAGACACCGGTGAAATTATCCCGGCCTATGTGTTCGTGGCAACCCTGCCGTACAGCGGCTACAGCTATGTAGAAGCCTTTTTCTCCATGAACCAGGATGCTTGGTCCACAGCCCATGTGAATGCTTACAAATACTTCGGCGGTGTCACCCGGATCATCCAGTGCGACAACCTGAAAACCGGCGTGCAAAAGCATGGGAAGGATGAGGTCGTTCTCAACAAATCGTACTAGGAGCTGGCAGAGCATTATGGCACGGCAATTCTGCCTGCCAGAGTCCGTGCTCCCAAGGATAAAGCCGCTGTTGAGGGTACCGTCGGTATCATCTCTACCTTCATACTGGCCGCTCTGCGGAACCGCCAGTTTTTGTCTCTATTGGAACTGAACGAGGCGATTTGGGACCGTCTGGAGATGTTTAACCACAAACCTTTCCAGAAACGGGAGGGCAGCCGGGCCAGCAGCTTTGCGGAAGAAAGGCCCTTCCTGCGCCCTCTGCCGCCCAGACCTTTTGAATTGGCCACCTGGAAAGTGGCAACGGTGGGTCCCAATTACCACATTTCTGTGGAGCGTATGAACGATTCTGTTCCCTTTGAATACATCAAGCAAAAGGTAGATGTCCGGCTCACCAGAGCCACGGTAGAGGTTTTCTACGGTGGAAACCGGATCTGTTCCCATCCCAGGCTGTACGGACGGTTTAACCAGTACAGCACGATCCAGGAGCATATGCCGCCAGAGCACCAGAAGAATGTCCAGTGGAATGGTGAACGGTTCATTCACTGGGCCGGTAAAGTCGGCAGCAACACGCAGGTCGCTGTCCAAGCCATTCTCAGCAGCTACAAAGTAGAGCAGCAGGGCTACAAGTCCTGCATGGGTCTGCTGAAGCTGGCAGACAAGTACACCCCGGAACGGCTGGAGAATGCCTGCAAACGGGCATTGGAATACACACCCCGCCCTTCTCTCAAGAATATCCAGGCGATTCTGGCATCCGGCCAGGATAAAGCCATCCCCGAGCAGAGTACGGCAACTGTGTCATCTTCCCTGTACGGTTTCACCCGTGGGGCTGACTACTATGGAAGGGGGAACAAGTGATGCTGACGGAGACAACGGTATCCAAGCTGCGTGAAATGCGGCTGAGCGTTATGGCCAACGCGCTGAAGGACCAACTTGCCGATCCGCAGTTCCAAAGCATGGCCTTTGAGGACCGGATCGGTCTTTTGGTGGATGCGGAATGGAATGCCCGAAAGAATAACCATCTGAACAAGCTGATCCGGCAGGCAGCCTTCTCTGATCCGGGCGCCTGTCTGGAGAATGTGGAGTATCTGCCCGACAGAGGTCTGAAACAGGAGGAACTGCTGCGGTTCAGCACCTGCAACTACATCCAGGAGCACCACAACATCATCCTGTTGGGTGCCACCGGCAGC
>ERZ894196.261-NODE-261-length-17510-cov-9.860670_pt1 | contig 17510 bp, 14 predicted proteins | sample MGYA00380284_ERZ894196 | MGnify/ENA primary metagenome ERZ894196 (study PRJEB32331, sample SAMN06328427) | human gut metagenome | biome: human gut microbiome; feature: stool | host: Homo sapiens | collected 2011-10-21 ...
CATGGGACGTCGCCGGGCACACGCCGATAATCGTCACCGAGAACGGCATCGCCACCGCGGACGACCGCCAGAGGATCGACTACACCTTCGACGCCATAGCCGGCATGCACGACGCGATGGACGATGGCATCGACGTGAGGGGATACCTCCACTGGTCGTTGCTCGACAACTACGAGTGGGGGTCGTTCGCTCCGACGTTCGGTCTGGCTTCCTGGGACAAGGACACCTTCGAACGTCATCCGAAGCCATCCCTGGACTGGCTGGGGTCAATTGCGAGAACGGGGGTCATGTCCAGATAGAAGACCGTTGATTTCATTCTCCATTCCATTCCCATGAGAGGGCGCACGTCTTTGGAGCGTGCGCCCTCTCATGGGAATGGAATGGAGAAGCCCGACTGCAGTCGTAGCGATCACGGGTCCATCCCCTGTACCGTGGACGACGCACGATACCGTCATTCATGTCGATACTCCCCAAACAGTCTCTCCTTGCCGTCATTGAATCATCCGCCTCGGCTCCATACATTTCTCATCAAAGTCCCTGGAATTCCGATTGGGCTTCACACTCATGAGAAACCTGTTCCGCTGCTATTTCTGTTGTCTGTCATTGGAGCCGCCGTGCCAGTCTGGGAATCCGCTCGCACCTCGATTTAAGTTGGATATGGGTTTGCTTTCATTCATCTTTTTGGCTTTTGCTTCTAGGCTGCTGATTGGGTATTTGCGTTATTTACTTCGGTAGCGTCTGATCTGTCCGAGACCGTTTGTCTCGTTGGCGTTTATAAATCACGCTTATAGTTTCTCCATTAAAGATAAGATAGCGCGAAAGGCATTTTGGGTTCATTCCTCAGATAGCATGCTTCTCATCAGTTGGATAGTTATGCCAAGAGGAAGGGAAAATAAATGTCTAACAGCCTCATCGATAAGCGTATTGTAGCCGTGATCGCAGCGGCGGCATCCGTTTTCTCCTTGACGGCCTGCGGCTCTGGAACATCTAAGAATGATACAGAAGCATCGAAAGATGTTCAGGTTGTCAATATTGCCGGTGTGACAGGGAAAAAACCGTATACATTCGTTGACGGCAATAACTACACTGGCTACGATTTCGAACTTCTGAAGAAGATTGATGAAAAACTGCCCCAGTACAAATTCAAGTATACCGCGCTGGCTCAGGATGCTTTGCTTACGGGATTGCAGAGTGGCAAGTATGATGCGGCAACGTGCTCTTTCTACGGTACTGCCGAGCGTTTTAAGACTTTTGATTATTCCGAAAATCCTACGGGTCTCAGTGATGCCAGACTGATTATCCGATCGGATGAGAAGAACATTAATTCTCTGGAGGATCTTGCGAAATCCGGTAAGAAACTTGCACCGATTCCGACGGATGATGCACGCTACACTCTTATTAATCAATACAATGAAAAGCATCCTAACAACAAAATTGAGTTCGAAGGTGCTACAGAAAAATCCGCCACGGTCGCTGATGTGCTTAAAGCCGTCGGTGCTGGCAAATATGACGCGGCGATCTACCCTTACACGTCTTTCCAAAGCATTAAAGATGAACTCGGCCTTGATCTGACTACGACGGATTCCATCGGATTGTTCCCAACGGTGTTCCTGTATCATAAGGGCGATAGCACTGCGAAGCTCCGCAAGGATGTGGACAAGGTTCTCGATGATTTCCGCAATAATGGCACTTTGTCCAAGCTGTCCGAGAAGTGGTATGGCGAAGACGTCTTTAAACTACCGGGCGCAGACAAGGTCGATAGCGTTATCTATTGGAAGTGATTGACGATTGAAGCCTCTGCCGTACGGTTTCCCCGTACGGCAGATTTATGTCTTTTAAAAATTCATTTTGTGGTTGGTGGTGTTATGGGGAAAATCGCTATTCTGTCTGCTGGAAACACCGGCATCGCGGCGGCTTTGCATGTAAGCTCTCTCGGATATAACCCGATGGTATATACACGTAATGCGGCGAAACTGGCGGCGTTGCAGGGCTCTGCAATATCTTCCACAGGCGTGATTGATGGATTATGGAAGATTCATGCGAGCGATAATCTGGCTGAAGTTTTGGATGGTGCCGACTTCATTATTATCTGCACATGGGCTAATAATCACAATGATGTTTTTAAGAACGTGCGAGACTGGGCAAAAAATAATCCCGGCTCGGCAATTCGTCTTATCGTGTTCAACGGGAATTGGGGCGCGTATGAGGCTTTCCAGATATTGGCTGGAGAAGATGGCATCCAGAAGGAACGGTTAACGATTGCTGAATCCACGGGAATGCCGTATGTCTCAAAGTTCATGTTCGATAACGAAAAACCGGAACAGAGTGCTTCGCTGCTCTTCAAAGGACTCAAATCATCTATCGAGATCGCCTATGCGATTAATTCGGACGCTCATGAGGAAACTAACCGTTTTTTGTCATCCGCTTATTCGAACGTGCTGAACTATGACACGGTGTTCGCCACCTCTTTGATGGCTCCGAATCCCATCATCCATGCTCCACTTTGCCTTCTGAATATGACTCGAATCGAAAGCGGATCTGAGTATTACATGCTGTCCGACGGATTCACAGAACGTACAGAGCAACTTGTCAGGCATATTGATGGGGAACGGCACAATCTTGCAAACGCATTAAAAAGCCCGTACATACCCATCACGGCGCAACTTAACGGGTTTTGGGGAAGCCATTACCTCACATTGACTGAATTATTTAAAAACAATCCGGTCTATTCCTCATTGATTGGTCCCAAAGATATACGGCATCGGTTCATTCAAGAAGACATCCCATATGGTATTGCCCCTCTTGTTGCATTGGGGAATCTATTGGGGGTTCCTACGCCAACCTGCGAAGCGCTGCTAACGATTTATAGAGATTATTTCGGTGATCCATTCGAAGGACCATCCTTCGACAAAGCTGTTATCGATCGACTGCAGTGATGGATGTGGCAATTTCGCAATCTTGCATAAACAAAAACAGAGGATGACATGTCAATAGGAATCAGGAATCTGGTTAAAGGCTTTAACGGCAATACAATTTTAAAATCAGTTTCATTCAGCCAAAATGAGGGACAGGTTGTTTCTATTATCGGACCGAGTGGCTCCGGCAAAACCACGCTTCTGAGGTGTCTGAATTTTCTTGAAACCGCCGATTCCGGAACACTCACTTTAGCTGGAAAGACTATAGACCTTGCTACCAGAGATCGTAAAGACATTGCTTTCGTACGTGGCGCGACTGCTATGGTTTTCCAGTCTTATAACCTTTTTGCGAATCTGACAGCCATCCAGAATGTCACTGAGGCTTTGATTTATGCAAAGAAAATGCCTCGAAAGGAAGCATATCAACTCGGCCTTGAACTCTTAGACAAAGTCGGCCTTGCTGATAAGGCTCAATCATATCCCAAGGATCTATCGGGAGGGCAGAAGCAACGCGTGGGCATAGCCCGAGCAATTGCGGTCAATCCTGATTTGCTTCTGCTTGATGAGCCGACAAGTGCCTTAGACCCGGAACTCGTTGGAGAAGTGGAGAAAGTGATTGAGCAGCTCGCCTCGGAGGGGCGTACCATGTTGGTGGTAACCCATGAGATGGCTTTGGCCAGACGTATCTCTTCTAACGTTATTTTCATGGAAAACGGTTCCATTGTGGAGCAGGGGACCCCGGAGAAGCTTTTCAACAGACCGGAACAACAGCGTACCGAGGAATTCCTGCGTCGCTATCACGGCGAGGAGTAAGTAGAATGAATACTTATTTCAACGCATCGGCATTCTTATCGGCATTCCCGCCGCTACTAACGCGTTTGCCTTATACGCTAGGCATAGTTCTGGAATCTGTGGTTCTAGGTATGTTCATCGGGATTCTGCTCACCTGTCTTGGGCGTTCCCGCAATCGACTCATAAAAATGATCGTCACAGGTTATGTGTGGTTGATGCGTGGCACGCCATTGCTTCTGCTGTTATTCATTTCCTACTACGCTCTTCCCGCGCTTCTTGCTTCCCTTGGTGTCGATGTCGATTCGGATGATCCCCTGGTATATGCCTTGATTGCCTTTGCCTTGAGCCTGTCGGCTTTCTTTGAAGAAATGATGAGAGCTGGCTTCGATGCTGTATCAGAAGGACAAGTGCAAGCGGCGAAATCCCTCTCTTTGTCGAGACTGACCTACTACAGGCGTATCGTCATTCCTCAGGCTCTAATTAATTGTCTTCCGAATTTCGCCAATCTGTTAATCACTGCGGTTAAGCAATCTTCGATTTTGTTCACTATCGGTATCACGGATATTTATGAGAAGGCGATCACGCTTTCCGCGGATGACTTTGGCCTATGGCAACTGGAAATCTACGTAGCTCTTATGCTGATTTACTGGGTAATTGCCGCGCTTATCGACAAGTTGATTTCGGTAGTCTATGACGCTTCATTGAAAAAGGTTGCTTGATATGTCATTCGATTCCCAATACGCTTTTAATCATTTCTATGAAATTCTTCAGGCGGCACCAGTCGCAGTGCTGGTCACAGTGGTTTCCGCTTTTTTGGGTTTGTTCGGCGGAATGCTTTTCTGTGTCGTTCGTCTGCGACGGATCCCGGTGCTGAATACGATCGTTGGCCTGCTTGTGTCTCTGATCCGTTCTACTCCGATTCTTGTGCAACTGTATGTGGTCTGTTATGGAATGCCCCGTATCGTGGCCTTCGTTCATCAAAATCCGAAGTTCGTCAGTAACGTGACCATCTATCCGAACACTGTAGCGATTGTCACGTTCACGCTCTATGCCAGTGCGTATTTTTGCGAGATTTTCAGAAGCGCTTACTTCACGGTTGGTGAGGGCCAGAGGGAGTCAATCAAATCACTGAACCTTCCTGCCGTACATGCAGTGTCTCGTATAATCATTCCTCAGGCTGCGATTAACGCTGTGCCGAACATTTCGAATTCGGTGATTGATATGCTGAAGAACACTTCATTGTTATATACGATCTCCGTGATGGACATCATGGCCCGGGCGACCATCATTGGATCAGAAAGCTTTAAGTACAGTGAGGTCTACGCCGACGCTCTTATCGTCTATCTTGGCATTGCAATCATATTGTTTGTGTTGTTCGCAATGCTCGAGAGAATGTTGAAAAGATTTATACCAGTTGAATCGTGATGGTCCGTACGTGTGGCCCGACATCACTTCATGGCTTAATTAGCAGGCAAGGAATTATCTCCGTGGTTCTCTTTCTGATAAGGGGCTGCGGACGTTTTCTTGGAGACTGAACGAAAGGATTATCGTATGTTCGGTCCTGAGGAACGGCGGCGCGCGGTGGACTTGTATTCCGCCACGCCGATGACCACGGCCCGGGTGGTGAGGCATCTGGGCTATCCGGCCAGGCAGTGCCTGGAACGCTGGCTGGCAAAGGATTCCAGGTATGCCGGCCATATGGCGAAACCCATCATCCCACTGGAGACGAGGACCAAGGCGATCGAACCGGTGCCGGACGGCTCGGAGCGGTCCGCAACTGGGTCAAGGCGTATCGCGAGGGCGGTATGGCCGCGTTGCGGCCCAAAAAACAGGAACGCCGGCCAGACCAGCAAGCCAGCGATGCGACGGGATCGGGACGCCGGCGACGCCGAGGCCCTGCGCCGGCGGATCGAGGAGCCGGAACTGGGGAACGCGGTGATGCGGGAGGTGGTGGAGGCTCGCAGAAAAAGACCCGGACGCCGACCTGCGGCGCCTGTCGAACAGGGAGAGGACGCTTCCGGTCGACCGTCTGCGCCCGACGTGTTCACTCAGCTCGATGACATGCTTGCCCGGCATCGCACCGAGCGGCCACCTACTGCCACCATGCCAGGCCCGGGGTTGACAGATACGCCGGGCTGTGTGTCCTGGTGGCCGGGGCGTTCGCCGCTTCCAAGGGCGGGTACGGGTACCGCAGGGTCAAGGCCATGCTCAGGACCGGCGTCTCGGAGAAGGTGCTCCGCGGGATCATGGCCGAGGATGGTCTGACGGCGCATGTTCCCGAACGACGCGGGTACGGCTCATACGGGGGCGAGACGACGCCGGCTCCCGACAACTGTGTGTGATCGAATAAAGGTGTTCACTGTCGGCACTTGTTCCTGAACACCCTGAGCGTTCAATTTGGACGGTGTCGGCGGTGATGGCGCCGGTGGAATGAGAACACCGGCATCGTCCGGTTCCTTGGTAGATTCCCGAGTGCTTATCAACCAAACTGATGGTTCTCGGGAGGAAAGGAAATGACGACACCGGTGTGTGTTCAACAGCGTATCAGGCAGCTCGACCGCCAGGGCTTGAGCCACAGGGAGATATCGCGGAAACTCGGCGTATCGCGCACGACCGTGGTCAAGTACGCCAACCACGGGGATTACTCTCCCAAGCCCCTTGGCTCGGGGCATGCGGGCAGGTCGCTGGTCGACGCGGGGTATTCGGCCGTCGTGGACGGGTGGCTGACCGCGGATCTGCGCATGCCCGTCAAGCAGCGCCACACCGCGACGCGCGTGTACGAGCGGCTCGTGGCGGAGTGCGGGTTCACGGGCTCGTATTCGTCGGTGCAGCGCTGGGTCAAGCGCTGGCGGCGGGAGCATCGCATGGAGTCGGACGGCTTCGCCGAGTTGGAGTGGGCGCCGGGAAGCGCGCAGGTCGATTTCGGCCAGGCCAGGGCCGTGATCGCCGGAGTCGAACGCGTGGTGCATTTCCTGGTGGTGTCGTTCCCGTATTCGAACATGCGCTGGGTGGTCGCCCTTCCCGGCGAGACCTCGGAGTGCGTGTGCCAGGGTTTGCTGTGGATCTTCGAGCGCATGGGCATGGCGCCTAGGGTGGTGGTGTTCGACAACGCCACCGGCGTGGGCCATCGCAGGCCGGACGGCACGGTCACCCAGACCCGCTTGTTCTCCCTGTTCTGCGCGCATTACGGGTTCGAGCCGCGGTTCTGCAACCCGTATTCCGGCCATGAGAAGGGCAGTGTGGAGAACGCCGTCGGCTTCGTCAGGCGCAACCTGATGGTGCCGATGCCGTCGGCCGAGAGCTTCCAAACGCTGACGCGCGTGTGGCTCGACGCGTGCGAACGCATCGCCGGATCGGATCACTACCGGCATGATGTTCCGGTGATCGAACTGTTCGAGGCGGAGAAGGACCACATGCTTCCATTGCCCGGCGTGCGGTTCGACCCGTGCGACTGGAGGAGCGTGAAAACCGACAAGACCGGCGCCGCCACGATCGACGCGAACCGGTATCTGGCCGGACCGAAATGGCGTTCCATGCGCCTGCAGGCCGGGGTGCGCGTCTTCGAGATCGAACTGCGGGGCCCCGACGGCGAAACGATCACCACGCTGGAGAGGATCTGGGGCCATTCGGCGAAAACCCAGGTGGATCCGGCGAGCCTGCTCGCGATCATCGCGCGAAAGCCCCGCATATGGGGCGAAAGCCCGATCAGGAACGATTTCCCCGAAACCGTGCGAGCCCTGCTCGACCGCATGGACGCACGCACGCGCTCCAATCTGCTCGACGACATCCGAGCCGTTGCCGCCGACTGCGGGTTCGCTGCCACGGCCAAAGCGGTGGAAACCGTCATCAACGCGGGACGGACCGTCGACCGCGCGGCGATCGGCACATGTGCCAAACGCATCCTCGAGGGTGCGGGAACCGAAGGCGGGCAGGATTTGAAGCGTTACGACAAATACATGAAGGAGGCCGAATGAGCCAGCAAAAACCGCGGCAGCGCGGCGGCCGCGTTCTTGACAAGGCCACGCCGGAACAGGTCATGGGCCTCGCCCGCAACCTGCCGTTGACACACAGCGTGCTCGAGAAGGCCCTGGAGGACGCCACGCCCGGCCAGCTCGGCTTCCTGGCCAACCTGTTCGAGAAGGAGAACGCGAGCCGGGCCGAATCCAAACGGCGGCGGCTGCTCAAACAGGCCGGGTTCCCCCAGAGCAAGACCCTGGAGGGATACGACTGGAGCATGGCCTCGTTTCCCGCCGACTGGGGCCGCGAACAGCTGGAAAGCCTGGAATTCGTCGACCGGGCCGAGGACCTCGTGCTCTACGGCGACGTCGGCTGCGGCAAGACCCACCTCGCCATCGCGATCGGCATGCTCGCATGCCAACGCATGATACCCGTGAGGTTCTTCACCGCCTCCAGCCTGGTCATGCGGTTGAGGAAGGCCAAGGACGACAACAGATTGGACGCCGAGCTCAAGTCGATAGGCAGGGCCGGGCTGGTCATCATCGACGAGCTCGGCTACCTGCCCATCGACATCGACGGGGCCAGGCTTCTGTTCCAGGTTATCGCGGACAGCTACGAGACCCGCAGCGTCATCTTCACCTCGAACCTCGAGTTCAGCAGATGGGGCGACGTGTTCGGCGACGGGGACATGGCCGCCGCGGTCATCGACCGCATCGTCCACCACGGCAGGATCCTCCGCTTCCACGGCGAATCCTACCGGAACAAACACTCCCTCATGAAATAAACCAAACAAACAACAAAACAAGGAACCAACCGCCGACGGTGTTCAAGTTGAACGCCGACGGTGTCCAGATTAAGTGCCGAACACGTCCACCTCAATTTGACGAAATACACCTGCGTTGGCCGGGGCGAGCTCGTCGATCCACGCCATGAGCAGCTCCTTGCTTTTCGGATATCCCAGCATCCGCATGGTGCGGCCGGGCCGTCTGCCGTATTCGAGGTAGTGATCCACCGCGGCCCGCTTCTGCTCGTCGCTGTAGCGCCTGTAACGTTCCCCGCGCCTAGAGGGGACGCCGGTGCGCTCCTCCTCGAGCCGGTCCGCGTACCACGACAGCAACGCGCCCTTGCTGGGATAGCCGAGCTCGCGGATCACGTCGGCGGGCGCAGCGCTCGTATTTGACGTACAGGTCCACGGCCCTGTCACGCTGCTCCCTGCTGTACTTCGCCATAAGGGGTTTTCCTCCCGGTCGGGGAGTCCAAGAAAACGTCATCACCTCGTTCGGACTGGATTGACACGCCATTTTGGACTACTTCAATTTAACAAAACACATTGCGCATGGATAACGTCCTCTTCGCCCCTAAGACGGTCGAGAAAATTCTGATAATCGTTGATACCCATGAGCACGTAGGACAGCGTTCCGTTTGACGACAAGGACCGGCGCACGGTCGGCCTTAGACAGCACCGTAGCGGTGCGTCCATTACTGAGTTCGCCGACTGGCACAAGATCCTCAAGCACAAACTCTGTCAAGGTCACATCCACTTTCCCTCCGGTGGTCTAAGTCTTTGATCTGACAGGCATCTGAAACAGGTCGCTTCCGAGGATTTGGATTCCGTCAGTGGTCTAAGTCTTTGATCTGACAGGCATCTGAAACACAGGAAACGCAACGTCGCAAACGCCACAGGTGGTCTAAGTCTTTGATCTGACAGGCATCTGAAACCCCGCTTCACGGACAAGCCGCGCAACATAGGTGGTCTAAGTCTTTGATCTGACAGGCATCTGAAACTTTATTGGCAATTGCTGGAAAATGGGAGCCGTGGTCTAAGTCTTTGATCTGACAGGCATCTGAAACAACAAAAATAATCAGGCAGATCATAGTTTAGTGGTCTAAGTCTTTGATCTGACAGGCATCTGAAACCATAGCACCCTGCTCTAGCCCCGTTAAAACGTGGTCTAAGTCTTTGATCTGACAGGCATCTGAAACTTGAGGCAATGGCAGATGCAGCAAGCGCAAGTGGTCTAAGTCTTTGATCTGACAGGCATCTGAAACAACTCGTAGGAGGGGAAAAATTCCTGAATAGTGGTCTAAGTCTTTGATCTGACAGGCATCTGAAACCCAGCATGCATGATTCGATCGGTGAGGTCAGTGGTCTAAGTCTTTGATCTGACAGGCATCTGAAACTATTGAATGTCATACTGGAATTGTCCGCCGGTGGTCTAAGTCTTTGATCTGACAGGCATCTGAAACTCAAGTGTTCGATGAGTTCGCCCAACAGGGGTGGTCTAAGTCTTTGATCTGACAGGCATCTGAAACTGCTCCGTCTTGAATTTCTTCTGCCATTTGGTGGTCTAAGTCTTTGATCTGACAGGCATCTGAAACAATAGTGGTGTGATTCGCGCAATCAGGGTGGGTGGTCTAAGTCTTTGATCTGACAGGCATCTGAAACGCGGCCTTGTATTTCAGCAGGGCGTCCGTGGTGGTCTAAGTCTTTGATCTGACAGGCATCTGAAACCTATGGAAAGGCTGGTGCCAACGCCGCGCCGTGGTCTAAGTCTTTGATCTGACAGGCATCTGAAACGTCAGAGACGATGCGAGACGGCAAAGACGAGTGGTCTAAGTCTTTGATCTGACAGGCATCTGAAACTGTTGTCGGATTGGACTTACTATTCTGATTGTGGTCTAAGTCTTTGATCTGACAGGCATCTGAAACTTGTCGTATCCGCTGTCAACCCACGCCTGAGTGGTCTAAGTCTTTGATCTGACAGGCATCTGAAACACGCTGCCGCAATTCACGGTGGCGGACGTGGTGGTCTAAGTCTTTGATCTGACAGGCATCTGAAACTGAACGTTACCGATATTCCGGCGTATGCTAGTGGTCTAAGTCTTTGATCTGACAGGCATCTGAAACGCACTCGGCAGCGACACCGACCGCGCCTATGTGGTCTAAGTCTTTGATCTGACAGGCATCTGAAACAGAACATGAAAATGCATATTGGAGAATTGGGTGGTCTAAGTCTTTGATCTGACAGGCATCTGAAACCGATAGCCTTGGAGAATCCTGAACGTTCTATGAGAACTGAACATAATCTCCATCGATATACCGACTTCTTCCCTCTGTCAAAAGGACTTTTTTGTCGCAGCATTCCAGGTCCAGAAGCTGCATATGGTGTCTTAATAATTCTCGATGCAAATAAAGTAATTGGCCATTATCACAATATTGAGTTATATGAAGCATCACAAGCATCCTGCCCTCGGCAAGAGCGCCGGCAGTATCAACTACCAGTTGAATTTTATCATAAAGAGAACCCAGAGAACTGGTATCAACACGCGGTTTAGCCATTGCTATCATTGACTTTATATCAGCTTCATCAAGAATACTCAGAGGCAAATTCTCTCTCCATATTTCTTCTTGAATAATCGACTTTATCTCAGTTTGTAACAACAATAATCTACTCAATTCTTCAGGATTAAATCCGTCATTTAACTTCTTAACTGCAGCCTTTTGAAACAAAGCATCATAATCTAGTACTCCTGCGCAATCACCTACGAATAGCACCTTCTTCGCCGCCAAAACCTCTTTATCACATTCCACAAGAACAACATCATCATCTTCACCTCGAAGACCTTGCACGAATTTGTACAGCACACTTGGAAGCTCGCATGCGATTACGTTAAGGCCTGGTTCCAGCGACATGGAATCCAAGGGATAGAAAACAATACTGTCAATCATATAATCACCGTCCTGTCATCCGAATCCCGAACATCATTCTTCCCTCTTCCCAACAGGAATCTAATGGACGCATACTGTTTCTCAGTAACAATCAACGATTGAACCAGACCAGCACTCGGCACAAAACTCGCAACACGATTTTCCAGAAAGCGAGCCGATTCTCGAGTAGTAGCAATTCGCACATATACGGATTCCTGAACCATCAGGAAACCCTCCTGAATAAGATTCTTCCGAAAAGATGCATATTCTTTGCGCTCATTAGGCGTCTTCATCGGAAGATCGAAAAACACTATAACTCTCATGACTCTGTATCGCACCGCCAAAACCCCAATTCAGGAAGGCAGCCCTCCCCCGCCAGATACCGTAATGAATCGCGAACGAATACATTGATTAATTGCGTAATCGTTGTCCCATATTGAGGCAGATCAGTCCTCATCAACTTGATGAGTTCTTCTTTAACTTCGCTTTCGAGAGACCTGCCGCTAAGCTCGAACACTTTCTGATCAACAAACGGGCGGAAGGGCTCCATAAAATCGCACGCTAAATTGAAAGGATTTCTCTCGCTATCATGATGAATACCGAATTCCGTAAGATAGCCTATTTCAGCTATTTTTCTAGCCACTTCTGACATAAGAATCGCATAGCCGTAGTCCAATAGTCCGTTTATCTGATTGTCGTCGTCAGATCTGACGAATTCGTACGTAAATAACCTCGGGAAATACATATGTGCGGCAACAGCCTCACGGTTGTCAGAATCCCCAGACTTAACATCTGCAGCAAGCGTGCCGATCTTCTCCACGTCAGGACAAGGACAACACCTCTCCAGCACCTGCATTTGATGAGCGATTTTCTCTTGAACAATACGCTGCCATAGGATATTCCTGCGTTCCTCCAACCAACACATCTGCTGAATAATGCATGAGCGACGACTCGATTCAGTCTCGTATGGATTCGTCTCCCCAATCGGAAGATGCTTTTCGTCACAAAAGATGACTTTGACATCACGTTTTAATAGATTCGCCATCGCATTAGCCGTCACAACCGCTTGAGTCGTGGAAATCATCACAGTACCCAAATCATCAAGAGGAAACTGGTAAACGTCATCATCTGTCTGAACCACCAACAATTTTAATTTTGTCGAGATCTTGCAATGTTTGGTAATCACAACATTCCGCCACGCCATACTCACTCCATTGTGTTATTCTTATAAAGGATTGTTTGGTCGCAATCCAAGGTGTCTAGGTCCTTGACCTGACAGGCATATATTGAAATAAAGCAAGACCCTTGGGCCAAGCTTCAGAAGGTTTTAGACCTAGCCTTATGGCTATGGGGCTCCCGGCAGCGCCGGGGGCCCCTATTTGTTATCTCGCTCTCCTCTTCAACTCGCCAACACTGATTCTCTGCTCAAACAGCCCAGACGGCGACTGGAAGATGAACTCGTCAGAATCAGCAAACGAATAACCCGATTTATTGTTCATCCTTCCCCAACTCTCCGGCATCTTGAGATTTTTCAGGTTCGCTGTCTTTGCATCAGCATGCAACGCTCCCACCACTTCTTTGATAACGTCTTTCTTTTCCTCTAGTGAGACCCTGTTAAAAGCAGCATAGAAAGCCGCCAGTTCAGTCTCATCAAAGCGATGCTTCGGGTAATAATTCTGTATAGACTCAACAATCGCGTCAAACAACCCACATAACTGTTCCTCACTGACGCTATCCGCAGAGTTCATCACATCATCAAACAAGCAATACTCTCCATATGGAAGCCATAGTTGTTGTGCATTATTCAATTCGGCTGCAGACTTGATTGTTATTAAGGCGCCACCGTAACGAATCAACTGCATAGGCGGAACATGACGAAGTAGAATACGCGCCTTCCCGTATTCCGGTTTTTTCTCAACCAATATCATTCTCAGCGCATCATCAGAAGGATGATCACCCAACTTGGCATATTCTCGCATTGCGATATTCACCAAGCGCGTCTTTTTCTTTGACTCGATTAGAACAGCATAGACTGTTTTCTCACTTGAGAATCCACCATATAGGTCAGTATCCCGCATTTCCTTGTTAAAAGGAATGCGCATCTTTTTCTTTGACAAAGCTCCATATCGAGTCGTGTCATACAACGCACCGAAGCTATCGCCCACCTTCTGAGTGACGAGCATCTTACGATAATTCATCACCTTGCGAAGATAAGCTTTATCTTCTTCACGCCAAACAATCTCTCCAGTCTTAGGATTGATGCGCTTGTCTGGATTCCGGGAATTCATCGAACCAACAATAAAGCCAAACGCTTTATTTCTCCTGCGCTCTCCAGCATTCACTTTCTCCCTGTATCCACGCAGGTAATCTTGCAGGTACAGATTGTAGGAATTCACTGCTCCATCGGAAACCAAGCCATTAGCGAAGAAGCCTCTATTAACCGCGAACTGACCCGCAACACCGAGGCACAGCGCGTCCTGAGCATGGTGATAGTCGTTGATATCACGGTTCTTATGGGAGAAACCAAGATATTGGCGCATTTCTTTCGTTAGCTCGGAATTCAGACCAATTACCGCGGCGCTGTTTCCATAACGCTTACGCATGATGGTGGCAACATTCTTCATAATCTGACGAGTCTCCACCAGCGAGCGCTGAACGAAACGCTCCTTCTCGTGGGAGGAAAAGTCATTCTGCCGATTCAGTCTGTCGAACTTAACACGACTGATCAGGCGAGCGTCCAACAACTCCTGCCAGAAATTCCTCATACGGTTCGCGATTTCGGGCAGATACTGGAAAGAGTCCGTCTTTCTTGCGTTTGCCGCGCGAGCTACCAAAACTCGATTATCCAGAGAATCATTCTGAGTCACGGCTTGCGGGATGATGTGATCGATATCATAATCCGAAGAGAGCCTGTCAAGATTCAGAGGTTCTCCGGTATACATATCTTTACCAAGCTGCGTGTAGTACAGGAACAGCCTATCGTCTCGCAAATCATTATCACTGCACTCGTTCAATGATTCGGCGAGGTCCTGGAACTCCTTCTGCAATCCAGCACTCTTGTACAGGCCCTGCAAGCGGCTCTTTCGAGATACCGTTCGGGCGCTTTGTTGGACATCTCCCGCGAGTTCCAGGAAAATCCGCGAAGGTTCCTTGCCTACTGCCTTCGAGATATCATCAATGACTCGAATCGCCTGATTGATACCTCTCTTGACCTTAGGCGAGACACGCAGGTCATCGATTATATCCTGATAGGAGTTCCCATCTTCAGCGCCAACGTTCTGCTGGCTGATCCACTCCCCAACGCCAAGATCCTTGTCAGTGATGATCTCCATGAAATTGCGATCGGTTTCCCGCATTATCTCGATAATGCTGTGTTTTGCAGGAGCGAAATCATTCCCGATCTTGCAAACAGCCACCTTCGAGGCAAGAAGTTTTCTTGAAAGCTTGCCCCATCCTGTGTAATGCGTATTGGAGAGTAGCTCGCAATTGGTTTCCGTCAGCTCGCCAAGCAGCTGCAGTTGATGTTTCAAAGTCTTTTTATCTTCAAACACCGTCTGCAACTCGATAATCTTCTCAACGACATCCTTATGACTATTCACATAGGAGGCTTTGAGCGTGCGGCACATCTTCCCATACGATGACAAGGAGCTGACGAATTTCTTCTCGTCAGCCAAGCCGGAAATCTCATAGGTGTTCCCATATGTTCTGCGCAACAGCTTTTCAGCATCCTTCTTGGTGACCGTTGCTTGTTTGGCGAAAAGTTCTTCAAGTAGCAGTTGCTTCTCATTGTGGCCGAGTCTCACACGCCGCTTATCAGCCCAATGGTTGCCTGTACGAATCGACAGACGGACATTGTTCAACTCGTTAAGGACTTCGAATTCCTCGTACAACAAGGAGTTCTTTGGCAACGTTGGCTCACCAAGCAGGTAGCTGTCCGTGCCTACCAGACGCTCAATGAATTTGCGTCCCGACTCATCCTTGTCGACCATCTCGTCAAAGTTCCAAGGCGTAATCACGCCCTTCTTCTTGCGAATCATCCAATGGTTTTCCCCATTATCGGACGACTGCATGTCATCACGCGATACCAGCGGACCAACATAATAAGGCACACGGAAAGCAAGCAAACCTTCTAGCTTATTGACTTCCTTACCATCTTTGATATAGGTCTCCAGAAGGAATGGATAATACCGTCCCTGCTTTTGGATGATTTTCTTCAACTCGTTCAGATGAAGCTGGTAGGGAATCACACCATTCCCAGAGTCCCTTTGAACAGGGAACAACTCATCGTTTTCGATGTCGTGGAGAAGTCTTTCTTTCTCCTGATCAGACAAAACAGAACCTTTAATCAGCTCCTCGAAGAACTTATTGGCTGCTTTGCGCTTATTCTCATAATCCTTTGCACCACGAATGCTTCTTCGCTGTCCTCCAACGATTTCCCAGCCTACGAGAGCACCGTAGTTCTTGTTGATATTCTCGGCATTGGATTCCTCGCGGCAATAGCGCTTGATCAAGTCCCAATTCCGTTGATGCTGTTCATATCTCGCGCACATCGACTCAGAAACGCTCGTGGAATCTCCCAGCAACTGTTTCAGAGCGATGGCACTGTACTGTCGCTGGATACAGTCCAGAAAATCGCATTCATTATCTTCCAGCAGACCAGAATCACCGATTGCGATGCGCTTCTCGTCATAATCGGCCTTGTTGAAATAGAGCGCGAGCGTTTTCTTGTCTTCCGGAGTGTACTCCTTATTAGGAAACACCTTCGTCAAATCAAGCTTATTGCCTTCAAGACCGGCAAACACTGCGCTGATGATAGCCTCTTGGCGCTTCGATAATGCGGTATCCTCCTTGAGAATGGAGATTGCATTCTTAGCACGTATGGAGCGAGAGCCTTTGGTCGTGCACAGCGCTTCCGTCAGCCCATTCGCATCCGCTTGCAGCTCCAGATCATCGCCAGTTTCGTCTTCATCAGCATATTGCAGAATTTCCGTGAGCAATTTGAGAAGATCCTCGACATCGAAAACCGAAGAAGGAGCCAATTCCCCCTCCGTGAGGAAATTGCCACGGTATTTCATCATGTGATGGATGGCGAGGTACACCTCTCGGATATCATGACGCTCATCATCTTCCATCAGAGTCTTACGCAGATGGTAGATAGTCGGGTATTTCTCGTAAAAACGCTTATCCTGCTCATTCGAGTCGAACAGGACACCTCCGAACCAATGACCTTCATTGTTCTTATCTTCAGGGTGAACCCAAGAATACTTCCTTCGCATCAGGAAAGACGGATCCACCTCGGACAACGCCTGATCAAACATCGAATCAAGCATACGCAAGCGCCAATGACGGCGGGAATAACGCCTACGAGTGGTTCGCGCCATTCTGCGCTCCTCCGCCGTTGAAGCAGGCTCGAACAGTCTCGCGCCAATAAGTTCATGCCCCTTCGCACGCATAAGACGATAATTAGGAGTGAATGCCGCCCAGCCAACGGAAGCGTTGCCTATATCCAGCGAGACAGCGTAATCTTCAACAGCATTTTCCCGGTTCATAAGACTCCATTGATGTAGAACTCTAATTCGTCTTCAAGTCTATTACAGGAATACTGACATCCACGCATCACCCTTTTGCGATCCTTATGAAATTCGGCGCATCGTGGTCATTTAAAGCTTTTTCATCGCTATTTTGTACACATTTGTTTACGTCTCATTTCGGACATTACCCAGATACACAAAAGGGGCTGCCCATTCACAAGGAATGGACAGCCCCTCACGCGAGAATCAGCGAAGCATCAACACAATGCTTCGGCAGAGTTTCGGCAGACCAGCTTAACTTGGGCAGTGCAAAACCGCACAAACCTCCCAAAGTCAGCCACCCAGCCAGCCCACTCAGGCTTTGGCAACCTCAACGTTCAGCTCATCGCCGGCCGTCACTTCGAAGGAGGTGGCGAGCGTCTCGGAGGCGATGAGATCCTTGAACTGCTCGACCTTCGCCACGTCATCGGCCGGCACGGTCAGCGTCAGCGCGATGCGGTCGGAGATTTCCAGATCGGCGGCCTTACGGGCGTCCTGCACGGCGCGGATCACGTCGCGGGCGTAGCCTTCGGCGATCAGATCATCGTTCAGCTCGGTGTCGAGAAT
>ERZ894196.281-NODE-281-length-16913-cov-12.333017_pt1 | contig 16913 bp, 24 predicted proteins | sample MGYA00380284_ERZ894196 | MGnify/ENA primary metagenome ERZ894196 (study PRJEB32331, sample SAMN06328427) | human gut metagenome | biome: human gut microbiome; feature: stool | host: Homo sapiens | collected 2011-10-21 ...
GCCCACTGGAGCGCGTCGCTGGCACAAGGAAGCTGCCGCCAGTCAATAAACATACAAACCGGCGCGCCGGGTTTGGCTGCGCGTCTGGCAAGGTACAGCCACTCTGCCGCCCAGCGGGTCCACGACCGCTGATCCTTGGCGTCGCCGTCAAAATCAGGCGGTGCATTGCCTCCCATGCTGGAATACTTCTTTGCGGTGGCTTTGGATTTTTCCGCCTGTGTGCGGCCACCGGACGCATACGGCGGATCTGTGATGACCGCGTCAAACGTGCCGGGAGGAACGCTCTCCAGCACGGTAAGACTGTCTCCGTGGATGATCTCCCATCTGGGCTTATCGCTCATGGGCATCCGCTCCCTTCATTTTTTGAGTATGTTGTCGATTTTGTATCCGTTCGTGTGTCAGTTCAAATACACTGAGATACTCTGCCGTTGCTTCTGCCATCAAGGTGTAATCACGCTTGCCGGGGCAGCAAGCATACCACTGCGGCGTTTTCCCGTCGACCCAGATGTGCGGTTCCGTATTGCGAAGATTTGGATTTGTGCTGCGGCAGCTTCTGCTGACGACGTCCCCAATTTTCATCCGAACACTGTCAATTTCGCCTTTCGTGGGATTCAGGATGGAAACTGTCAGGTATGGATACTGATTCGCAACGATATCTTTTGTAAATCGCGCTTTGACCCGCAGATCGCCAAGACTGCCGTAGCAGCATTCGCCAACGAATTGCGGGTCATGGATCACGCGCCCATCTCCATAAATCTTTCTCAGTTCGTCCAGAAAGAAATTTGTCATGATACCTCCGAAAGAAACAGGAGCGCCAGATCTCTCTGACGCTCCCGTAATTATGATTTGGATATTGTATTGTCGTCCTGCCGTGTTTCAATGCAGATCTTCTGCTTTGCGGAGCCCTTTTGTCGGCGCAGACAGAATACCATGTCCGGCGTGCGCTCAAAAAAGCCGGTCCCGCCCTTCCAACTCATGCCGCAGGAACAATGCTGCAAGCCAATAAACTGCTGCTTCATTTTATGCCCGCAGCGAGGACATTTCTTATTATTCTTTCCCATCCGTATGGTTTAGCAGAAGAATCTAGCCTCGCAAAAAAATGACGTCCACTTTTGAATCACTTCTGCACTCCTGGCTTCAATCACGTCCATGATGTTCCGGAGCACCCGATCCGGGATTCTGGAATTGTTATTGCACAGGATGCAACCGCCAGCCCGTGTGATCCAGATCTTCGTCGCGTTGCCGTTCGGCGCGCCCTGACAGACATGGACATGCACCGGTTCCAGCGGATCGTTTTCATTTGCCCAGAAGTAGACCCAGTAAGAACCGACCTTAAAAACCTGCGGCATTTTCCAAGCCTCCCTCTGCGGCAAACCGCATGATCAGATGCGCCGTAGACGAGATGATTTCCTGATACTTCTGAATCTCCGCTTCAGAGAAGCCGGAAACATCTTCCCAGCGGTATTCTGGCAGAAAGCACGTCGCATAGTGAAAGCAATCCTTTTCGTCCGGCTTTTCCACATAGACCTTTACGCTGCCATCGTCCAGAAGCTGAGAATGCACGATCTCGGTTTGGTCATCCAACGTTAAAAAAGGATACATCATTGTCCGACACCTCCTGTAAAAATAATTTCCCTATTGGTATTTTACCAGCATTTCTGGATTTATGCAACTGCACAGTTCACGCCTATTTTTATATCGCCGCCCCAATAATATGTTAGGCCGCTGCTTGCAAATCCTGTTCTCGGAACATTGCATCAATATCCGCAAACGTCTGGCTGCGGTTGAATTTCTCTGTGACCTTGCCGGGGACGATTTGCAGACGCATCATTTTTTGCCACAGATCCGGATGATGGTCGTACAAATGTCGCAGCTCGGACAGCTTGGCATTCGGGCAAAACCAGCAGCCGCCGCGGTCGGTAAACTCATACACAGGGGAAAGCAGTCCTGCCTGTTTGCAGAGCTGCTTCGCGTCATCCTCGGTGTATCCGTATTTCTCCAGCAGCGACACCTGATTGCCGCCTAGCCGTGCCAGACGCTGCGGTTCATCCTTTGCAATGCCGATGTACTGCACGGTATCTGACGGCAGTGTTTTCTGATACTGCCGGATCGGGTGCATTTTGCAGTCACGTTGGACATAGCATTTCCCGCACACAGGAAAGGAGCGGATCATGTCTTTCTTCGGCCCGCGTGTGACCTTCCCCATAAAAACAGAGGTGTAGGTTTTCTCGCTCCGAAGCACACGGACAGGTACGCCCAGTTTTTCAAGGGCGGGAATCGCTGCCTGATAGATAAACGCCTGATGTTCCGGCACTTCGCCAGAGGTAGCGTCGTCAAACATGACCTCACAATATACTGCTTCGCTCAGTGGCTCGCCATGTTCCAAAGCCAATAAGATCGTCGCAATGCTGTCTTTCCCGAAGGAACAGGAGGCGACGTGCTTTGGACTCATGTACGTTCATCCTCCAGTTCCGCACAGGCCATCCGCAGCTTCTCTGTCTTGTCTGTCTGCTCCCAAGCCGCCTGCGGATGCATAAAGTGGCAGTTGTTGCAGACTTCTGCGAAGAACGGCTTATCCAGATCCAGCGCGCGGATCATGCCAGCCGGAGTGAAATCAAAGACACGGCGGACAGCTTCGGTCAGGAATGCGTCGTCATAGTATCCGCTCTCCTGTGTGTCGATTTCGACGGCAACCGGCTCTGCCTGCCCAATGGCATAGGCGAGGCTGACTGTACACACATCGGCAAGACCGGCTGCGACGATGTTCTTTGCCACATATCGCGCCATATATGCGCCGCTGCGGTCAACCTTTGTGCCGTCCTTGCCGGAAAGCGCACCGCCGCCGTGGGGTACAAGCCCGCCGTAGGTGTCGACCATCAGCTTGCGGCCGGTGAGGCCGGTATCTGCTTCAAAGCCGCCCAGCACGAATCTGCCGGATGGATTGATGAAAATTTTCGTCTGCTCATCGATGCGCACGTCATGGCAGGCGCGGTCAATGACCAGTCTGCGGAGTTCCTCGCGCAGTTCGTCAGGATTTTTATCTGCATCATGCTGGCAGGAGATCACAATGGTGTCCACGCGCTCCGGAACACCAAACGCATACTGCACGGACACCTGCGCTTTTCCGTCCGGCCCGATGTCTGAAATCAGCTTTTCCTCCCGGCAGGTGGTGAGCAGGCTCGTGATGCGGTTCGCCAGCACGACCGGCGCGGGCAGCAGTTCAACCGTTTCCCAACAGGCATAGCCGTACATGATGCCCTGATCGCCTGCGCCGAGCGTATCACCGTCAACAGCCCCTGCAATATCGGGGCTTTGCGTATGCAGACGCACCTCTACATGATAATTACAGTCATATCCGGCTCTTTGAACCGTTTGTCGCACAATGGTCTCCACGTCAGGGCTTGCCGTCGTGCGGAGTTCTCCGGCAACAAGAATTTTGCCCGCCGTCGCCAGCACTTCACAGGCAACGCGGGCGTTGGGATCTTCTTTGAGACAGGCATCCAGAACGTTGTCCGCAATCGCGTCGCAGAGCTTGTCCGGATGGCCTGCCGTGACGGACTCTGCCGTCAGGAGGTATTTATCTTTCATGCGTCGATTTTCCTTTCTTCGGCTGATTGATCACCTTTCCATGCTGCATGACGAACAGCTTTTCGCGGGAGTACAGGCGCGTATAGGTCTGGATCTGCTTGTCTGTCAGAGAGCAGAAACTCTCACCGTTGCCTTGTGCAAGGAAAAACGTGCCGTGGATAATGTCATACGGTATGCCATTGCGATTCCGCAGGAAGCGGTTTTCCGGCAGGCCGAGGAGTTTGGCTTCTTCGTTGCACACCAGCAGGATATTCGGATCTTCAAACGGTTCGACGGCCTGAATGAAACCACCCACAATAGCCTGCATGCTCGCCAAACTGCCGTCGATCTCCTTGACATACGGATCTTTGGTGGGTTCCACGACCAGAATGCGCATGGGATCATCGCTCATAGTTATCCTTCTCCTTTCCGCGGCGGTTGTGATTGTAGTCGCCAATATCTGTGATCGTCACATATTCCCCAATCAGGCACAGGGCTTCGCCGTAGCTGTGGCACTCGCCGCTGAAAATGCGGTGGGTGAGTTCCTTTGCCTGATCCTGCAGACCAGCTTCGCGCAGCGTCCTCGCCGCAATGCCGACAAGGTTAAAAATATTGCCGTCCTGCCCGATCAGTGGGCAGGACGGCTTTTCAACATTCAAATTCTTTTCTTCGTCCATACTTTCCCCTCCGTGTAATAAAGTTGGTTTCATTTGTATATAATAAAATCGTTTGTATTCATTTGCTTGCAAATGACGTTGTTTCATGTTATAATCCATATAGAACATCATGCAAGGAGGATTGTTTATGGCAAGTTCATTGGTTCAGTTCCGCACAGAAGACACATCCAGAATCAAAGCCGCCAGCATCTGCGAACAGCTTGGAATCGACCTGCCGACGTATCTGCGCGCCTGTATTGCCCGTTTGATTCAGGAAAACGGCATTCCGTTCAGCATGAAGCTGGAACCGAAACCCGAAAACAAGGGTCTTCAGGCCATGAAGGAAGCCAGCCGCATTGCCGCTGAAAACGGGATCGCAGATCTGTCGCTCGACGAGATCAACGCAGAAATCGCCGCAGCCAGAAGCCATTGAGACGAGATGCAGTATTACGCAGTCATTGACACGAATGTCATCGTATCCGCCATGCTGAAATGGGATTCTATTCCCGGAAGCATTTTGGACTTGGCACTCGATGGACCAATCACGCCCGTATTGAACCACGCAATTTTAGACGAGTACCAGCAGGTGCTTCTGCGTCCAAAGTTTCATCTGACGGAGCGTATCGTCGGTGATCTTTTGGAGAATATCAGCGCCCGTGCTGTTTTTGCAGACGCACACAAGCTCATGCTGGAGCTGCCTGACCCAAAAGATGTGGTATTTTATGAAGTGACGATGGAGCAGCGCAAAACAGAGGATACCTATCTGGTGACAGGCAATCTGAAGCATTTTCCTTCTGAACACTTTGTCGTGACGCCCCGACAGATGCGGAAACAAAACGACCGAAGAAATCGTACTTCAAAGGCTTGCAGGGTAAGCGTTATTGCTAAGGAGGATAGGCGAAAATGCTACCCATCTCTTTGGCACGTAAAGGAGAAAAACATATGAGAATAAAAGTATTACTCCCAATATTTCTTGTTTTTGTACTCGCTTCAGGAATTGGTATAGACTCTCATCGAGTTGAAGATAAACTGTCAAGATGTAATTAGAGAGTGTATTATTCTGAAGGCGATAAAGTCTTTGAGTCTTTGCTTGGTGAGAAAGGCAGTCCAGCATTCCAGCTTTATCCTACCGGAAGCAGATCACTACATCTCGAAGACAAGGAGTCCTTTACCGAGGGTGTGATCCGTCAGCTTCAAAATGAAATCAACTTCGACGACCAAGATGTTCTTACATTCAACAAAGGTAATTTGGAAAGCATAGATATCAAAACGCAAGAAACTGCGGAAGTGCTTTTTCACTGTATCAGAAACTGTATTCGGATAACTGATCTTACGGATGTCAGTCTTGAGCCAATGGCGCTTCCGATCCTAGTAAACGGGCGAGGCGCAGGTACATTTGAGATGTTCTTTGCAACTTATCAGGAAACGGGACAGTTTATTTGCATTAGCTTTGCCCCAGAGGATTCAGCACGCTTTCAAGATTATGTAATGGAACTTCAAAAAAGGTATGGCGTGAGCATCGGCGCGGACGACTGGTTCAAGGATGACGTGCAATATGTCTATGAAAAGGGCCTGATGCTCGGCACAGGTGAAGGCACATTCAGCCCTTATCTTAACACAACAAGAGGCATGATCGTAACGATTCTCTATCGTCTGGAGGGAAAGCCTGTAGCAAGCGATTCCAGACCGTTTGATGATGTGGAGAGTGGCAAGTATTACGAAAAGGCCATCTCATGGGCCGTAGAAAACCATATCATCAAGGGTTATGGCAATGGCAAGTTCGGCCCGGAGGACGACATCTCGCGCGAGCAAATGGCGACGATTCTCTATAACTACGCAAAGTTCAAGGGCTACGACGTGAGTAAGATGACTGACCTCTCTAGATTCACCGACAGCAACAAGATTAGCGTCTGGGCTTCCACCCCGCTTGCATGGGCCAACGCCGAAGGGCTTATCAACGGCAAGGGTGACGGCATTCTTGATCCGGGCGGCAATGCCCTCCGCTGCGAGGTCGCGGCAATCCTGCATAGATTTGAAGAGAAGATCGTGAAATAAGCATGCAAAGCAACAGAGGCGTCGGGTCAAGAATCCTGCGTCTCTGTTTGCCTTCGGGATATTTTTTGAAAACGGAATAACGGTCGATAGCTGTTTTTGTTTGTATTATGTATTTTGCTTATTTACCAACCATGATCAACCACAGGTGAACTATTCTTGTAATACAATATATGCTACTGTCGTTGACGAAAATTATGCTGCATATATTGAAAAGAATATAACGCCAATTCGGTAGTATAGGTTTTGGTTACCATTCTCTTTTGTCATTTGCATGTTTTAGTTCTGAAAGATAGACGTATAATTCGACCATAATATGTGAAGAGCAGCACTCAGTCATATTGACTGGGTGCTGCTCTTGCTTCCCGTACCGGCTAATTACCCTGTCGGTTCAGGTTCTTTCCCTATGAGGGCGGTGACTCTTGTTCTGCTCACTGTCCTGTATGATACGGCAGCCCGTGTTAGTGAACTTGTAAATATTCGCCTGCGTGACATACGGTTAGACTTTCCGGCAGTTATTACATTGCACGGAAAGGGCGGAAAAGTCCGCACAGTGCCGCTGATGAAGCAAACTGCTGGATTGTTGCAGGGATATCTCCAAGAAAACCATATTGATCTACGCGCCACCCCGGAACTTCCGCTGTTTTGGAATGGGCGCAGGCACAAGTTGACCCGTTCCGGAGTAACATACATTGTCCAAAAGTATGCTGAAATGGCACAAGAGCTATCCACAGGAATGCCCGCAAAAATTTCTCCGCATGTCTTCCGGCATACAAAGGCCATGCATTTGGTACAAGCAAATGTGAACCCGGTCTACATTAAAGACTATCTAGGGCACGCCGATGTTTCTACTACAGAGGTTTACGCCAGAGCAGACAACGAAGCCAAGCGAGCTGTTTTGGAGAAAGCAACAGCTCATCTTGATCTCCCAAAGGCATCTCATTGGGAACAGGATACTGAGTTAATTGATTGGCTTTCCTCGCTTGGTTAAAATTCCAAATATTATGCGCAGCGAAACAGGGCAATTTGCTCTGTTTTACTGCTCTTTGGAGAAAGTACTTTGCATAATTGATTTCTGTTCATAATGTTCCTTATGTATTGAAGCACATAAGGGACGTTTTCAAGAAAAAGATACAGCGGCCTCTTCTCTTTAACCACTCTGGCCAGTTCAAAGAAGAGAGTGCCTCTTGCATCTTCAAATCCTTTTCTCCTGCCAGCTGTAGAAAACGCCTGGCAGGGGAAGCCTCCGCACAGGAGGTCAAAGGCTGGGAGTTCTTTGGGGTCAATGGTTCTTGCGTCGGGATAGTAGACTTCCTCCTTTCCGGGCGCGTGAATGGCGCGATAGCTGGCGTCTGCGTATTTGTCGATCTCGCAATGCCCAATACGCTGAAATCCGCCTGCCAAGTTCAAGCCTGCCCGGAAACCGCTGACGCCCGCGAACATATCAAAATATCGGATTATACGTTCAGCTTTCTTCACCTTCTTCCTGCAGCGAACGTAAAAAGCCGAGAACGTCATCATCGACGCTCCCGGCTGGCTGCGGCCGCGAAATTGCTTGTGGATCGGAGCTGTTTTGCAGCTCCGTTTGGAGAATTGCTTTTAAGTCCTTCAGAAATTGCTCCCGCTGCGCCTGCTGACATAACGCCAGACAGAATCTCCCACGCCTGCCGGTGCAGAGGATTGTCCAGAAACAGCGTTGTACCAAACCGTGCGGTTTTTGGTTTATCCTGCATGGTCTGCCACCTGTCCAGCCAGCCGCTCATATGCCTGCGCATTCAACTTGTCATCGTCCAAAATGACAGGACGCAGAACGCCGCCTTGCGGCAGGTATCGCTTCATAAGTCCGGCCCCGCCGCCGAGAAATACAACCGGCATGGCGCGGCAGTCCAAGCCTGCTTCGGCAATGGCAGAGAGAATGCGGCGGGCATAGATCCCGGCTTCCCGCTGGATGATGGCTTTCACACGGTCGTCCATGCTGTCTGGACTTCCACGCAGAACGTTTTCAATCTGCGCGCTTGTAAGGGATAGGTTCAGGCTTCAGCGCACCTGCTCTGCGATCTCATCCAGACAGCGGATCATGCCCAGCTCCAAGCTGCGGCAAGAAGCTGCGTTCGGAATGCGGTTGTCCAGCCGCATAATATCCACGGTCCACCCGCCAATGTCCGCAAGGATCACGGACGGTTCATTCAGCAGATCGCTGTGCTGGAGGATCGCCGCATAGCCCTGCGGGAACAGCTTCACATCCTGCACAGAAGTTTCATACGAAATCCCTTCATACGAAAAAGAAACCGTCTTGCTCTCGCGCAACAGATACGCCCGAAACGCTTTCTTCTCCCGCCCGAAGCTCGTTAGCGGCAGGCCCGCCGCAAGGATCACCGGCGTTGTGGTCGGCGCGTTCCGGTACGCGATCTCTTTGGCGATGGCCGCCAGCGTCAGCAGATAGTAATTCTCATCCACTGTCTTATCCTTCTGGAGCGGCTGCCGTCCGCTGCCGACAACGTAGTATTTTCCGTCATAGCAGAGGACGTTTTTCTGCGTGTACGGTTCATGCTCGTATTCTGCCAAGCCGGAGGGAAATGAGCAATGCGCGGTTTTCATGGCCGCGTAGCCATGATCCACGCCAATGGTAATGGGTTCTGTCATCGTTCTTCCACCTTTTCTTTCCGTTTGTTCATATCCTTCTGCGGTGCGCGTTCCTCTGGGAGCAGTTTCCCAAAGCCCAGCTTACGCAGCGTCTTTTCATACAGCTTTTTCTCAAACGCCAGATACTCTGGAGATGTGTAATCGGTATGAAGCGAAACAGCTTCTTCATAGCACGGCGCGACTATCTCATACTCCACAGAGCCGAAACGGTCCGCGGTCAGGTAGGGCGCTGTGTACATCCGCCGTTATATTTGACGCTTACGTTAGGGTGTCGGAGCTCAGTGGTCCGGCTGTCGTTCCGCGACGGCGTACGCAATGTAGCAGAATGGATGTGTATACCCCCTGGTAGCTTATACCAAGGGGTATAAAAACACGGGAGCGAGAACCCTTCGATGAATAACTCACCACGGACTGCCAACTTTGAAGCGGTTCCGCCTTGTGACAGGTCTCCAGCCATTTGGTTTATGTATAAAAACCATGTACTAATCTGTTCTTTTTTAATATGATATTTTATGGTAAAGTTTGAAATAAGAGGTCTTTCTCGCCTGCTCTAGTCGGTAAAGGACAAGGATGCATGCGGATTCTGTTTCCGAAAGCTTTGCACATAATCTTCTCTTGATGGTACAAAAATATCAATTGCTTTACAATCAATATCTCGCAAAAAAGCACCATGTGGGATTCCTGCCGGCAGGTGAATTACCTCACCAGCTTCGACTCGATAAATTTTGTCGCCTATCACTTCATCACAGAAACCTTCAATAACGATCATAAACTGTTCTTGCGGATGTGTATGTAAATTAAACACAGACCCCGCTTTCATTGTCAAAAAGCTTACCAGCATATTTTTAGTTGTTACAATATGGCTTAACGAACCAGGCACCAATTCCGTCAACGGAATATCGTGTTCCGGACAGGTGATATACTGCTGACGTTCATCTTTTGTTGCAATTACAAAATCTTGTTCAACCATTTTTTCTCCTTAATCTGAAATAATGATTTTTAGTTTACATTCACGGAGTTCATTTGGCTGTAAAAATTGGAGGGTACCACGTTTTCTTTCAGCCAATCTTCCTTGCACATGACAATTGGATGGTTCAATTGCAAGTCCATAGTGCCTACCGCCCCCCATTTTACAGTGGGTCAATATTGGATAATCTATTTTCTTATACTGTATTGTAACTTGTTTACCTATGGGGCTTTTTATCGTTACTGCCACTACTCCATTTTCATCTGCCTTAATATCATGGTAGAATACTTGCTCCTCATAATTCCATTTGGGTTCCTCCATAAAATATGCGTTTGCCAAAACTTCTTTCGGAGCGCTATCTTTGCTTTCTGTTACGTGTTCAGGCAAATGGACTGTGGTGCCAGGCTGAAGAAATGGAAAACCTAAATTGATATGTTGCAAAAACATAAATGGAGTTATTACATGAGATTTGTTTTCAATTAAATCAATTACTTCTATTTCAGTGCTGCTTAAGCTGATTCTTATCGTACGCTTTAAACAAATATTTTCATTAGGAATTGTAATTTGAGAAACTGTTCCTTGCACTTCAATATAGTATTCATTGTCTTTCCAATACGAATTGCAACAAACGTTATGTGCCGGCAAACTAAGAATTCGACCATGCAAACCTAAATCTTCATTTTCATCTTGGCAGGATTCTCCGACTTGGGTTAAACCACAGGTGTTTAATAAGCCACCAGGCCAGCTACGAAGCCATTCTGTCCCTTGTACGCTACAGTAAGACGGATGCACATTCTTCACTGCTGTTTCCAGTGATATAGGAACCCCGCAGTATGTACATCGTCCTATAGACATAGCCCTATCACAAACAACGATTAGATCTAACCCGGCTGCATTATATAACCGAACACATCGTGTCCCCCTCTCAGTTCCATCAGTAAGTTCAAATGGAACTGCACCGGCTAACTGGAGCATATCTCCTACAACATTTTCAAGTTCTCGCTGGAGATAGTTTGTTTTTGGTATACATTGCATAAGTGATATATCTCTTTCTTTATCCGCATCAACCATATAGCGGTTGTCCTATAAGGGGGACATCCATTTCAATTATGCTGCATGTCGATGCTTCGGTAATATACATTCTATTTTTCCCGTAACGGTCAAATGCCAAGTTGGTAGGATGTGTCCCTCCTACCTCATAACGATGAATAATTGCTCCGGTATTAGAAAGTACAACAACATCCCCTTGTCCAACAACCGCAACACAGAGTTCACCAGACGCGGAAACCGCCATGCCATCCGGACCAATGACCTTGTCTTTGTTCGAAGATGGGTGGATTAACACATTAGAAAAGTATTCGCGCTTAAAAGATCCCATTTTGTATCGATATATATTTCCAGTTATTGTTTCTGCAACATATAGATAATTCCCAGTCGAATCAAAAGCAATACCATTCGCCAGTTTTAATCCTGTATCCAATACCAAGCACTTTCCGGTTTGAGGGTCTATCTTATAGAGCTTTCCATTGAATGGAAGCTGCGATACCCTCTGTGGAGCAGTCTGTTGCAACACTTGGTATAATATTCCTGAATCAGTCATATAAAGATATCCATCTGGACCAAAACACAAATCATTCGGCAATAAAAAAGGTGTTTCTTGTCCGCCATCAGTCACCAAATCACATTTTCCATTTAGTGTCGCACAAAATAATTTTCCTGTAGCATCAGCAATCCACAGAGTTTTGTCTTTTCGAAAAGCCAACCCATTGGGTGCCGGTGTTTTACACAATGTGGAAACGCTTTTCTCTTTTAATTGCAACAACCCAATGATCCCTGTAGATGTGCTTACATATGTCATCCAATTTTCATCCAGATGAACAGGAGCTTCTGGAGATGCTATTCCTGAAGTGATTTTTCGCATCATTTTTTATTGCCTTTCTATCTGAAATGACAGGCGGTTTCCGATGACCTAATTAAGTATTGTCTCTGAAAGTCTTTGCCGATTCACGGAATATTCTGTCAATATGGATTTTGTCGACAGCATATAGCATGATTTCTGTTCCATTTTGGCACTCTTCGACCATTCCTGCCAGATTGTCTGTATTCCACCACATGTACTTACCTGCTTTGGCTGCTGCTTCACGCACTTTCTCACGCGCCACATTTCCACCATATTCATCCGAATAACCTGCTGCAAGAGAGAAATCCTGATGCCCAAAACCAACTGCATCTACACCTTCTACCGCTAAGATCTCCTCAATGTTTTCAACACCCTCGGGTGTCTCAATAATACACCATACCATTACCTCGTTATTACACTCGGCTGCTGCTTTTTGCACATCAAGGGGCACCGTAGGAGTTGGGTAAATTTCCGGGAAACTGCGGTCACAAGTTGCAATGCCTCGACGACCAAGAGGAGGATATTTGGCTGCAGCCACTGCTTTGCGGGCAGCTTCAGCAGTGCTCACCTGGGGAACCATAATAATTTGAGCACCCACAGCCAAAGCTTTGATAATTTCATTTACAGGGGGCTCGTTGTCAAAGCACTGTTCAGTTCGATACAGCGGCGTCATACCGTAAAGCTCTGCGGCGCGGACAAAGTTCTCTACCATTGTCCAGTCTTGACCAACATGTTCACTTTCAATATGAACAAAATCATAACCCGCGTGACCAAGAAGTTCTACTAGATGGGGATCACGCAACCACAGTTCCATTCCCAAAACCTTCTGGCCTTTTTCAAGCTTTTCCTTCAATAGATTTTTTCTCGCATACATTACAATTATCTCCTTTTTATTTTTTTTAAAGCAAATTGCAATAACAAGTTGGACACCCCGTGGTAAAAACCTTGGTCACGGATGGAGCCGGAGGATCTATCCGTGAGCGAGGTTGCCGCAGCCGTCAGGCTGCGTAGACAGCATCCAGAAAAGCCTCAAAGAGTTCCTCCGGGGTGCACACTATGGATTTTTTACTCAAGTGTCCAACTTGATTTTACAATCAACCTTATTTTTTTAAAAGCAACTTAATCATTTTACCTCAATGAGTTGTAAAACCACCATCAATCGAAATAGGGACACCTGTAATAAATGCCGCTTTGTCAGAAGCTAGGAACACTGCCAAATCTGCAATTTCTTCCGGCTCCGCTAAACGCTTTAAGGGATAACTTTCAATAGACTTTCTTTGTGCCTCTATGGGATCTGCCGCCGAAGCATACTCCCACTCAGTCAATTTTGTTTTGATACCACCCGGACATATAATAACGGAACGTATTCCCTGATGAGAGTGATCCATTGCAATGCCACGTGTAAGAGCTAGCATACCGGCTTTGGCTGCAGCATAAGCAGGAAACTCGTTAACACCTACAAGCGCTGTCACAGAGCCCATGTTGAGGATTACACCTTTCTTTTGGTTAGCCATAATGGGAATAGCGCGATGACTGTATAAATAAACAGATTTCAAATTGACATTTATGAGCTTATCCCACTCGTCTTCTTTCATCTTATCCAGAGTTGCCCTATAGGAAATTGCCGCATTATTAACCAAGATATCGATTCTTCCTTGGTCCTTCATAACCGTGTCAAAAACATGATCTACATCAGATGTAACAGACACATCGCTTTTAATGAAATGTGCCTCAGCGCCAGTTTGACAAATGGCACGTTCTACCTCAAGCCCATTATCCATATTTCTTCCGATGATATAAACAATTGCCCCCTCTTTTGCAAACGCTTCTGCGATTGCTCGCCCTACACCCTGCGTGGCACCCGTAACAATGGCAACGCGATTTTTCAATAACATCTTATAGTTCTCCTTTACTATTTAAACTTAACCTTTTACTGCCCCAGCTGTCATTCCTGTCACAAAATATTTCTGTAAGAGTAAATATACAACCAACACCGGTAATATTGTGAGAGTTGCCATTGCCATAACAGGGCCCCACTCGTATACAACTAACCCTTGGAATAAGGTAATGCCTACAGGCAAAGGACGCATTGTGGATTCAGATGTTACAATGAGTGGCCACAAAAAATCCTCAAACGACCAAGTAAAAGCAAAAATTGATAAAGAAATGACCGCCGGACGACACATTGGTAGTACGATTTTCCATAGAATTCCCCATTCGCTGAGTCCATCTACACGAGCTGCATCCTCCACTTCTTTCGGCATTCCCGTAATGAATTGTCGCATCATAAAAACGCCAAATCCTGTAACCAGCGTTGGAAGTGCAATTCCCAAATAAGTATTGGCTAAATTTAGCTTTAAACACATAAGATAGAGGGGGATCAAACGGATATGAGTTGGCAACATCATGGAACTAACTATAAGAAGAAAGACTATGTTTTTACCTTTAAATTTCTTTCGGACTAGTGTATATGAAGCCATAGTACACCCAAACACATTTCCTACAACAGTAATAACTCCAATAACAATCGAGTTAAAAAATAGTCTTCCAAATGGAATTACTGAGATTGCTTGTTTATAAGAATCAAGCGTTATTTCATGAGGAATCCATTGTGGAGGCCAAGCTTGAATATCTGCTCCGACTTTTAATGAAGTTGCCACCATCCAATATAAGGGCGCAATAAAAATAAACAATAAAAACAGTAAGGTACCGTACTTAACGATATTTAATAAACCCCTTTTGATTCGTATACCAGCAGCATCTGTTTTATTTGGCATAAAAAGATTCATTCGTCAGACACTCCTTTCACGTCAAATTTCCACAAGATTAACAGTGTAAACAAAAATACGAAAACAAATACGACAACAGCCATCGCAGAAGATCTACCAATGTTAAGTAGTCTGAATCCCTCTTGATAAACCGTGTATACCACAGAGGACGAAGCTCCAGACGGGCCGCCTTTAGTCATTACAAACGGCTCAACGAAAAGTTGGAATGTGTGAATAAAGGAAATAATTATAACAAACATCGTCACTGGAGAAAGGAGAGGTAACGTTATATACCGGAATTTTTGCCAACTGTTTGCACCGTCAATTAACCCGGCATCATACAAGTCCGTAGAAATGGACTGCATTCCTGAAAGAAACAGCACCATTGAAAAACCTGCTCTTTTCCAAATTTCCATAATAATGAAAGCTGGTAAAACCCAATTTCTAGATGTAAGCCAGGGAATAGGATCGACGCCTATATAACTTAGTAGTAAATTAATCAAACCATAGCGTGGGTCGAAGATCCAATACCATAAGAGGGCATACGCAGCATAAGGCAAGACATATGGCATAAAGAACACCGTCCGAAAAAGAGTTTTTCCCTTCATTTTTGTGTTCAACAAAACTGCCATTAGCAGGCCAATTATAATTGTTCCTAAAATTGAGAACGCGGAATACACACATGTATTCCAAAAACTATTCCAAAAACTTTCATCCTTAAATACGCTAATGTAATGTTCTAGTCCAATAAAACGTTCCGCAGTAAAGAGTTTTGTTTTAAACAAACTAAGTACAAAAGAATATAATGCAGGAATATATGTAAAACCTACGATTATTAATAAGGCCGGCGCCAGCGTAAGTGGAACGAAAGACTTATTTTTTAATGCATATAGGTTCTTTTTCATCTTATCGCTCATATTTTTCTCCCATTACCGATAATACGATACCATCTCGGGCTATAAAAATAAGGGGCATAAGTACTCATGCCCCTTATTTTTTTCTCTTTAAGGGGTAAGCAGCGGGTTGATCTGTTTGACGACATCATTCAATGCGTCCTCAGGTGTCTTGACGTCATCTCGAACATCCGCCAACATATTCCAAACAAGTTCACTGATTGCTTCAGCATTAGGAATATTGTGGATAGAATCAGTGCCACGCTTAGAAACATCACGCATCATTTTATGCAAATCAGCATTCTTCAGAGACGGATCGTCATATGCTTCCAGAGAAATAGGAGACAAGCCATAAGCGTTGGACATCAATATCTCCGTATCAGTTTGAAGCACGAAATCAATCCAAGCCATTGCACCTTCGGGATTCGGAGAATTCTTGGGGATGATCCAACCATTGGGATGTCCATATACAGTTGTCGTATCACCAGTGGGCAAATATGCCATAGCCCACTTACCCTCAAGCTCAGGTGCCTGATTTTCAATCAGACCGATCCACCAGTTGCCCGATTCGACCATGGCGTAATATCCCTCTTTAAACCCCTTAAAAGCTTCCACTCGTTTGTCAGCATCCTTGGGAATAACATTTTGGTCGTACAGAGCTTCGTAATATTTAAGTGCTTTTAGACCTTGCTCATTATTCAAAATGCACTCTGTACGTTCCTTGTTATAGAAGTCTCCACCATAAGAGTAAAGCAGGCAGGAGAAGAAGTGGAAGTCTAGCCAACCATCTTGGTGCCCCATGGTAAATTTGTCTTCACCATTAGACAAAACTTTTGCATACTCAAAGACTTCATCCCATGTTTCAGGAGGTCCATCAAAGCCAGCTTCTTCTAAAATATCGGTACGATAATAAAGCACGCGATTTTCCAGATAGAAAGGAGCTGCATAAATATGGCCGTCTAAATAACGAAAGTGTTCCCAAGCGTTGTCAGCAAAATCTTCTTCCTTAAAACCATACTCAGAGATCAAATCGTCCAAAGGCATCAAGGTATGCAAGTATGCAAACTCACCTACCCATTGGTCAGCACCCTGTGAAACAGCAGGAACTTCACCGCTAGCTGCGCCCGCAAGAAGTTTGTCATGCAAGGTATCGAATGTCATTTCCACGAGCTCAACATAATATTTTTCGTTCTTTTCATTAAACTTTTCAACTAAGCCACTTTCAACCAAATAACGCGCATCGTCGCCAGACATCCAAAGCACCACTTTTTCTCGCGTTTCAGTGGAGGTACCGGTTCCATCATGGGCAGAATTTGTTGGCTGCGTGCTGTCCACATTGTTCGCACACCCCGTAAGAAGTGACACACATAACAAGGTAGCCAACAGTAAACTAACTAATTTTCTCATTTTTTCCTCCTATTACAATAAGTTTTGGTTGGAAGCCCCGCATCCGGCTGGGTTTCTTTC
>ERZ894196.293-NODE-293-length-16389-cov-10.672830_pt1 | contig 16389 bp, 26 predicted proteins | sample MGYA00380284_ERZ894196 | MGnify/ENA primary metagenome ERZ894196 (study PRJEB32331, sample SAMN06328427) | human gut metagenome | biome: human gut microbiome; feature: stool | host: Homo sapiens | collected 2011-10-21 ...
TCGCAAGGGGATATACTGATATTGGATTTTTGTTCTGTGCCGTCTGAGAAGGTTGCGACTTCTTGGGCGGCTTTTTCTATACTTTCGTACATGGTTAGACCTCCTTTTGTCTGTACGGCCCTATTACCAGATGACACCCCGCTCCCATATTTCCTGCCATCATTTCTGTTTTTCGAAACACCTCTTCCGAATAATAATCTGCGCAGTTCAGGATATCCGGGTCGTCATCGTTAGGGAAATACGATTTAAAAATCCGCGCTGCTGCCCGAATGTTTGGGGCCACTACTTCTACCCATCCCCCCTGGAACGGGAAATCTTCATCTGTGCCGAATGTGAAATAGTATGTTTTCACGCCGCTTTCCTCCTGTCTTCCTTAATTCTGCGTATTGCCCTTCGCTCGCTCTCCCGGGCCCTCTTACGCTGCCGGTGCTCGTCCACTGCGGTTATGCTCACCGCTATGGCAAGCAATCCGCACAGGAACAGCAGGCTGCCTAATAATTCGATGATCATGGGGTATCCTCCTTTCAGTCAGATCCTTCTGGATATGCAAAATCTACAAGCGATTTTAACTCCATCAAGTCAATATTTCGATCATGGGCTGCTCGATCAAGTATCAATTCTTTCAGCTTTGGCCCTGCTCCATCCAGAACATTTCGATATTCATCATAAGTTATAATCATTGATGGTTCTCTCCCTTCCACAGCATTATGGATAAGTTCATCCGCTGTATAACCTATATACGCACGAGTCACGCTATCTACAAGATGCTTAGTGTTTTTAGCCTGGGCTTCTAACTCGGAAATTTTTCCATTCCTGTTCATATTTTCCTCCTGTGTCCTTGATAGCCCGCAGGAGGTATGCTATAATTCTCCTGCGGGCCTGATTGGCGGTTTCAATTAGGTTCCGCTGCCTCGTTGGGTGCTTCCGACACCCGGCGGGGCTTTTATTTTGTCCTTTCGGAGATCCACTCGTCCAGTTTCGCTTTATAGATATAGCACCATTTGACTTTTCCGTCTGTTGTTATACAATCCCCAAATGGAAACACCTTTTGCTGGATGCCCTCGCGTATGGTTTCGGCAGATATCTTCAGCCCCAAAGCTCTGAGATATTCAGTCGCTTCTGCCGCTGTCATAGCGTCAATCATCAAATCATCTCCTTTTGATTTTTATACTTCTTAATCACTCAGACCGACGGAAAAGATCATCTGTTTTTATATTCGGGAAAAAATGGCTCCGAATGGTGTTTGCCTCAGACAAAGTAAAATCCGTAGCCCCAACAAGCTTTGAATAAAGTGTACGAGGAGAAATTCCAAGCACTTCCGCTACTTTTGTTTTTGTAATAGATCTCCTTGCTAGTTCGCTGATCAATTCTGGGTAAACCGATTTCAAGCTATCCACCTCCTTCCACCTTGAAAGGTTGTATCTGACGTTAATATACCACCTTATAAGGTAATTGTCAAGTATTTTTCCACCTTTCAAGGCAATTTATTTCTTGACCTTTTATGATTGGTATGGTACTCTATTAGAAAAAGAGGTGAGTAATATGTGGTTAGATGTAATACGAGATATGAAGTCAAAAAGCGGATTAACCACTGCTGAAATCGCTAAAAAATCAGGCATTCCGGAACCAACCCTTGAAAAATTATTTGCTGGAAAAGTAAAAGACCCCAAGCTTCCAACAATACAAAAATTGGTTCGTTTTTTTGGAGGCAGTCTCGATGATTTGGACAAAAAAGAAAATTCCCCTACTCCATCTGAGGATGAAGAAGGGGAATTAACTGTCGACGAAGTTGTATCGGCTTTCGTTTCTGCAGGTCTTGTTCCGGAAGGAAAAGATTTAACTGATGCAGATCTTAGATTTTTGATCACAATCGCAGACGCTATTGACCGTTGGTTTGCAAATTGAAATTAAAAGGTGCAGAGATTGGCGAGGGTACTTTTTTTCGTTTAGTAATCTAGTAAGTTCCTCAAAATTTGAAAGATTCTCTTTTTTATAAGGCATCATGATAGCGTCTCCTTCCGTTTTGGCGATTTGTGTTTTACTGTTCGTTTTTTAATTTTTTTGTAGAGGATTGACTAAATTATAGCACATTTGTTCTAAATTACAATCTGGAAAAGTCACTAAGAATACGGTGAATTTTTTTCATCCTAATTTTAACCAAAGTCCTTTTTGTGGGACACATATTGCTATACAATATATTGGTGATTGCATAAAAGCGGTGGCGAAATATATGAATAAATTTAAATTTATTGTAATATCTTTTGGCTTTGCAGTATGTTACCACATGGTTGGTTCTTCTTTCTTTCCTACAGATGAGAAAACCAACACATTACAAGTACCGGCTTGGTATATCATATTAATTTTTGGATTAGGTGTAGGTACTGCATATGTCTTATACAAATTCAAAGGAAAGGGCTGGAAGAAAGATAAAAAGATAAAAACAGCGGATGATACTTTAGCTCATGATATAGAAGAGTGGAAAAAAGAAAAATATGGTAGTTTGAATGATGTTCAAACACCGGATGCGTTTTTTGTAGAATCGAGCTCAACCATCAGAAAATATAAAACAATCTTAGACGATAAATCGAAATCCCTGGACGAACGAAACGCTGCATACTTAGCTATACGGGACGAAGAAGAGCGGCGACTAAATAAAGCATATGATTTTAATTCAATCGAAGGAATAAATAGTATTCCCGTTCCTTGCAAGGAAGTTAATGGAGATTCGGTGACGGGCAGAGTGGAATATTATCTTCACAAAAAATGTTTTGCCGACCATTGGAATGCAGGAAGAATAGAACTTGCCCTTGCTTGTTTGCGTAAGGCACAAGAATTGATGTTTGTATCTGAAATGATATGGAGCCGCAAGGATTTTTTGAGGCTGGTTACCCATTTGTATGAAGCTGGATATGATGAAGAAGCTGAAATGCAGTTAAAAAGAGTTGACGATTTTTTTTCAAAACAGGATATAGTACAAGAGGCTTTTTCTAGTGCATTAACCAGCGCTCAGCTTATTGAAACCGATTTACTGGAAGTATACTCCTATTCACCATATTGTAAAGAATGTGCTAAGTATATAAATCGGATTTATTCTATTAGCGGAAAGGATAAGCGTTTCCCATCTCTAAAAGAAGCTGTGAAAAATTGCCAACATGAATTAAGGTGTCTTTCTTTCACCCCTTTTGTTTTGAGCGTCCATGAGCCAGCATTTGAATGTAAGAACATCATTGAATATAGCAACAGACCATTTATAGACGAACGTACTTACGAAGAAATTAAACGCTATGATGATTTTCTAGTCGGAGTTCAACAAAGACGAGAAGAGTCTGCCAGACAAGAAGACCGCATGATTGAAAACGCCAAAACGAAAAGGAAGGATATGCAGACACTTTCGTGGTTACAGGCGAGTCTTCCGTTTCTTGCCCCCAAATCATTGACCGGGTTTCGTCGCATGCGATCTTCAAATTCAAAAAACTATCAAAAGATTGTTAAAGAAGCAAGGAAACTTGGAAAGGAAATAGAGAAATAAAAAACCATCCAACATCTCTAATGCTGAATGGGGAAAGGGTAAGTTTCCAGAAGGTATTCTATTTTTTCGTTATATAATAAAATGGAAGGAATGTCAATGAACTGCATAAGATGTAAATCCCCATTACCAGAAGGAGCTTGTTATTGCCCTGCCTGCGGGAAAAAGCAAACGCCTGAAAAAAGAAAAGCCCTTAAACGGGCCAATGGTATGGGAACCGTATATATGCTGCAGGGACGAAGAAAACGCCCTTGGGTAGCCGCAAAGAATAGGGTAGTGATAGGATACTATGAACGAAAAAAAGATGCTTTAGAAGCCCTAGAGAGGACTACAGGACAAAGTATAACCGAGAGATATAATATGACCTTCTCCGATGTATACAAGGAATGGAAGCAAGAGCACTTCCCTACATTAACCGATTCTGGCAGATACTCATATTCACATGCTTATGAGATATTTTCTCCTCTGCATAATCGGAGATGGAGGGAACTCAGGACATTAGATTTTCAAAAAGCTCTTGAGCCGTATATGAGGCAAAAACATTCCACTGTATCGAAATATAAACAACTTATTACGCAAATGTCGGAATGGGCTATTCGAGAGGAAATCTGTACTACCAACTTTGCCAAATTTGTTCGATTGCCTGAAAACGTAAAGAAAGAAAAGGAAATATTTACCGATGTCGAGATTTCCAAGCTAGAGGCTGACAACAGTGAGACAGCAAAAATTATCCTCATGCTGATTTACACAGGTATGCGTATCGGAGAATTGTTCAGCCTTCCGCTTTCGGACTACCACAAAGGCTATGTCATAGGAGGCGAAAAAACAGAAGCCGGAAGAAACCGTATTATCCCGATTCGTCCAGAAGGAAGAAAATACTTTGAGTATTTTGCGTCTCAAGCTACTGGCGAGTTATTATTATCAGGATATGTGGGAGACAAAATATCCAGTAATTTTAGAAAAAGATGTTACTATCCGCTTTTGAAAAAATTGGGCATACGAAAACTAACTCCCCACTCCACCAGACACACTTATGCAAGTTGGGCTGTTAAACATGGAGTTCCACCTGAGATTTTACAGAAGATATTAGGGCATGCTAAATATATGACCACAGCAGAAATTTATGTACACTCGGATACTAAACAACTTGTAGAAGCTGTGGAAGCAGCAAGCAATAATTGTTAGTAACTTTGTTAGTAACCTAAAATGATTTTAGATGATTTTAGGTGTTTCACAATTTTAAAAACGGCTTTAAACCTAGTAAAATCACTATAAACTAATCTCAAAATTCAGATGGAACCGCTTGACGTGCGAAGGGTCATAGGTTCGAGTCCTATATCGTCCACCAAAGAAAAGCCCGAAACCATGCGGTTTTCGGGCTTTTCTTGTTATTTCATGTTTGTTTTTTGTTAGTAACGCGTTAGTAATTGGCAATAAGTTATACCGCTCGTATCTTACGCATTACTCCTTCATACACCCTAGGATTGACTGTATGCAGTGTGTCCATAAGATCGTCCATGATAGTCCAAACTTCTGCCGGGTCTTTTCCATATACCGTTCGCAAGAAATCACTGTCACCGTAGTCTCCTACAGCAGAGGATGCTTCGATAGTTGCGGGTGCGGCAGAGTAGGACGCCTCGTAGGTCTCTGGGCGCCCCTGCCGATCCATACAGTCACGAATGGTATATAAGTTTGCCAGCTTTGCATAAGCTGGATAGCTGCTCTCTCCGTACTCCAGACGAGCAATCTCAATATCTATCTCCTTGCGATCAAGCATGGGGACACCCCCTTACGCTTTCTCCAATTGCTCCATGGCCCGACGCAGGATTTCCTTTTCGCGCTCGTTTGCGCCATCCATCATGTCCTCAATCTGGTCCATCATATGCTCCTTAGCATCGGCGCGAGAGTACATATGTCCATCCCGACTATACCGCCCCATGGAGTCCCGCTTCCGACCCCGATAGCTGGATCCTCGGCCATAGGTACCGCGCATATCCGCCACCCAGTCGCCATCTCGGCTGTATCCATCATTTCCCTCCAACATCTCGATTTTGTCCAGGTTTTTGATGGTATCAGTCAGCTTGTGGACAATCTCCAGATCGCCTGCGCCTAGCTCACCTTTTCGGGCAATCTCATCTAACTCCTTGCAGAGCTTGTCTTTGAGTTCGTACATGTATTCCATAGCGATTCTCCTTTCAGCATTCGCGCGTAACGATTAAGTTCGCGTTCTGGAGTTCAATAGTCTGCGTATTGGGGTTCTTTACAGAGACCGTTACGCAACATCCGCGGGGAACGTTGATATAGGCGAAAGCGGTGACGTTAAACTCATCGCTGACCGCTGCCGGAGTCACCGTTGCCGTAGCACTGCCAAGCGCCTCACCCTCTACAGCAATAGCAATAGAAATAGGGCCTACCGTTCCACCTGTGGGGATTGCAATGTTACCGTTAAAGATTACCAGATAGCGGGCTCTGCACTGGTTTGTATTTCCGCGGAGGGTCACAATTCCAGATCCCTCCCGATGAACGATGGAACACGATGTAGGCTGAACAGGAGTTTCATTAAATACAGCGTTAGCATTGGCCGCAATCTGCTGCGTATAGATATTTGTAAACTCAGCCATAAAATCATTCCTTTCTGCAAAATAGCGGCGAGGATATTTCACCCCGCCGCGTAGTTTGGAATCGGCACGGGGCCGAACAATTTCCATTTTGGAAATAGCCACTCAATGTTCAATTAAGCGCAAGTCCCGCAGGGGTTATAGCAACAGTTGGGGTTGGGGACCATGTAGGCTGGCACAGGACAATCCCGTCCCAGACGACGGATCAGTTCAGCCTGGTTGGCATCCATGGCCGCGGTTAGAACGGCATTCTGGTTAGCCTGGGAGGCAGCCAGTTTCAGCGACTGGTTCTCTGCCTGTAGAGTGGAAATCTTATCCTGGGTCAAGAAGTCCAAGATTGCCCGAGAGTTGGAGTTCTGGTTGTCGATAATATCCCGGGTGGTGTTCTGGATGGTGTTACGAATGTCGCAAGCCTGAGTTGCCATGTTGTAGTTCACGCCATCGATAGCGCGCTGGGTATCACAGCAGCACTGTGACAACTGAGTCCCCAGAGAATTGAATCCCTGCTGGGTCTGATATCCCAGATTGCAAACGGCATTGTCCACCCCGTGGAAACCATTACTTACAGTATCACGGATGGACGCCTGGCCATTCTGCAGCCCATTAAGTGCAAATCCCTCATTGATGTCAGCGCGGGTAGCCCACCCTTGGAAACCAGGGCCATTGGCACCACCATTCCCACCAAAATTTCCACCGAAGCCGTTGCCCCAACCAAACATGCCAAAGATCAGGAACAGGATAATCCAAGAGGCCCAATCGCCGCCCCACATAGAATTACCATAACCACCGTTCTGATAAGCGGGAGTAACAGGCATGGTCATCACAGTATTTTCCGATGAAAGACTCATTTGTTTATCTCCTTTGTAATGTATTTACAAAACCCGGCCGGGATTTTGATCAAATTTATTTTCCAAACATTCCACGCATGCTTTCAAACATGCCTTGCATTTTCTGAGCTTGTTTCTGGGCCTGATCAAGCTGATCCTGAGAAAGTTTACCACTGGATACCAGTTCATTAATTACGGCGTTTGGGTCTTTACCCTTCATTTGGCTCATAAATTGCTGAAACTGTTGCATCATATTGGACTGTTGACTGCCGCCCATTGCACTAAAAAAAGGATTCATTCTGTGTCCTCCTTAACTTCTTTATGTTCGGTCATGGCGTTCAAACGTGCTTCCAAAGCCTCTAGGCGAGACAGGGGAGCGTACTCTATCGCTGGGGTTTGCGGCACTTGTGCAGGTCTATGAGTGCGCTCTACAAGGTCATAGATTTTGATGGAAGGTTTGCCGGATGCATCCGCCTGTTTGAGGTAGATGGTGGGATTGTTGCTGTCCCACAGAGCCACGGCAGAGTTGGGCGCCACCAAATAATTCATAGCCTCCTGCTCACCACTCACCCATACCATAGACTGACTTCCCATCTGAGTCTGAGGTGGAATTTGTAATCCCTGCATAGGTGCCTGAAATTGTTGCCCCCTAAGTTGGGCTAATTGATCTGGTATGGGTGACTGATAATAGTTAGATTGATAACCGCCATAAAAACCAGGATAAGCCATGTCTATCACTCCTCAAAAACTGATAAATTTAAGAATTAGCAGGTTTATACCAAAAGTATAAAGGAATTTCTCCACTGCTATCCCAACTATCATAGATAACCCCATCTTGTATACATACTACATGATTAGATAACGCTAAAATGTAAGTACCTTGCGGATGTTCTGTAGCAAAATCTCCCACTGTATAACAATCTGGGCATGTATCAAGAATCATATGACGGGTATATCCTTTACGACGTAAATAAGCTCCCCATACAGCATTAGCAGACGGCATATCTCCCAGCATAAACCCTTGTATAGCCAATCCCATATATGTTTCCTTCCATTTTTGATCTAACGCCTTTGATATAGCACGGACTGTACAGTCACCTACATTTTTTCCGGTAGGATTAGGGTTGTAGAATACGTAATTCATGCCGTTTCCTTCTTTCCTATAAAAATTATCTCATAATTTTATATAGAATGGGCGGCATCTATACTCCACTTGTGTGAATCTTTATTTTCGTTGGAATTAGCAAAATAAAAAAGGGGGCTGGTTGTCCAGCCCCCCTTTTTTAATGAAGATTTAATTTTATTATTGTGTTTATAATTCGAGGAAGAAACTTATTGATTCGTCTGCTAATTGTAGAACGCTCATATCCGAGTTCTGCAGCGATTTCGATTTGAGGTGTTTTTTCTATGATGTATCTGGTAGCAATGATAGTATCTTCCCGATCTAGTACAGATTCATATATAGCTGTTTCCAATTGCGAACGTAAAAGTTTATCAAAGCAATCTGGTAACTTTACTCGAGCTTTCATTTCAGTGTGCCTTGCCTTTTTCTATTAAATCTGACCTTTAAAACATATGATAGAAGATATGAAATGCTACTGAGGAGTTTAGTAAAACCGAAGAAGATAACAGCCAACCTTACCACAAAAATGAGAGTCTCCATCCGATTATATCACTTGGATGGAGACTCCCTGTTCAATATTATCCTTTTTTCGGCTCTTTGTAATTCATCGCCTGCGTGGAATCTGCCACGCCTGCGGTAGTGGGGTCGTTCACAACTCCCAGAATGGCCAGCAGGGCGAATACGGCATTCACCACGGCCAGAAGCTTATTCCCCAGATCGCCAAAATCCAGCGTATAGCCGAATACTGCGGCTACCACCTGGATCAGAAGCAATACCGCCGGAATTACCGTCAGCCAGAAGGTTTTGTTCTTGATACGTACTTTCCAATTCATATGTTTTTCTCCTTTCACAGACCTCTTAAGAACATGCCTAATGCGAAACTAACTACATTAGTGATAATAGCCGTAATAATGCTCTCCCACCGGCGGGCGGGCTTTTCTTTCAGCGTGCTTATTTCCGCCTTCAGAGTACCCAGAGTTTCCATGATCTGGCCATACTGGGTGTCGGTTTTGGCGTTGGCTATTTCCAGTTGCCGGATCCGGTCATACATCTCATGATGATCTTTGCTTGATTTTTCCCGGTGTTCCTCCACCAGCTTTTCCAGCATCCGGGCCTTTGCCAGCCCCAGGCAATCCCGGGATGGATCCAATATGCATTTTTCTTCCATTCCGGTTCCTCATACTTTCTGCAGATTTTTCACATGTACAGCTGCTGTGACCACATTGTTCACGCCGATAACAGCCCTGTCTCCAGACACCTGCAGCACCTCATACGTATCGTAATACACCTTGAAGGAACCCCCTCCGTAGACCTGGTTTTTCAGTACTTTTACCGTATCACCCTTTTTGATGGAGGTAGAACTGGAAGAACCGGAACCCCCGGAGCTGGAAGCCTTTGTCAGATTCTTTTCGTGGACGGCGGCCGTCACAATGCCGTTCAGGCCGATTACAACGCGATCGCCGGAGACCTGGATTACCTCATATGTATCCGCATAGGCTGTGAAGCTTCCGCCGCCGTAGACTTCCGCTTTCTTTACTTTCACCTTATCTCCAACTCTGAATTTAGGAGCCGCCTCCGGCTTTTCTGGGACCGTTTCAACCTCTTCATATTCTGTAAAACAGGTATCCGTATCCACATTGCCGGAAATGCCGCCCACCTTTCCTGTGCTGGAAGTCTGCTGGATAGCGCAGGTGTAGTCCGGGCTCCCGGAATAATCCGCCAGCCACAGGTCATAGGGGAGCTGCTCCTTGTGGATGCGGTTCTGGATATAATCCTTATTGGTATAATACCCCACTTTATATCCATAGCCCTTCATGGCCTCGCAGAAAGCCCGGACGATGTCCGTTCGGCTCTGGCGGGTGTAAGTAACCTTCTTGTTATATGTCTCAGAATCATACTCGAAGTCGAAGAAAACCGGCAGGGTGAGCCTGTCTTTCCAGGGCTTTAAAATGGAATGGCAGACTTCCGCTTCTTTCAGAGCGTCCTTTGCATCCGCCGCATAGCTGAACCAATAAACGCCCACGGGGATCCCCTCCGTGAGCGCTCCCTTAATGTTTTCCTCGAACCGCCCGTCCTTCTGGGAAACAGAATTCCCGAATCCCGCCCGGATGATAGCAAATTGTATTCCACCTGCCGTTACCTTTTCCCAATCAATTTTTCCCTGGTGGTGGGATACGTCGATTCCTTTTGTGTTTTTCAGCATCTTTCTCATCCTTTCATTGCATTTTCGATTTCGGTTTTTTCCTCCGGCGTAAGCTTTGGATAATCTAAGAGGATGGATTTAAGCTCTTCCCCTTCCTCCATGCGTCGGGCGATCACCCGGCAGAGGATTTTCAATATTGCGCTCATGCCGTTCATACCGCCTCACCTCCGTAGATGGCCATGGCCAAAGCTTCTTCCAAGTCGGAGACTCGCTCCTCCAGAGTAGCTCTTTCCTCCGGCTCCGGGGCGGATGCTGGGGGTATATAATCCGGGTTCTCCACAATCTGCCCGTTTTCATAGAGGTATTTCCCAGGCGCAAAGCTCTCTTCAAAGCCTTCCGGCAGGGATGAGGCTTCCGCCTCTATTCCCCCTACAAAGCCCCCTACTGTGGCGTAGCCTGTGATTTCGTGCTTTTCATTTACCTGCAGCTGCATGGCTTCTCCTCCTCTCAGCAGATTCCGATTATCTGAACTACTGTTAATGTCTGCGTTTGTGAACCTGCCACAGGATTGTATTCACAGAAATACACCTTTTCCCATGTCCCATTTCCGTTTGTGATGGCGCTGAAATATTGTTGCCGGTACGTGGTGGCAGTGGCAGCATTTCCTCCCAATCCACGGATACTGCCGCCGTTTTTCGAAACAATCGCACAGGTTCCTACTTCTGAAAATGCAATCTTATATACGGAGTACGCATCCAATCCTTCCGCCGTAATACTTCCGGATGACCAGTTCCCAGACCACAAAGATATCCCCACTCCCAAATTGGAGCGGGCGTTGACCGGGTCAGAAGCCCCTGTGCCGCCCTGAGCCACGCTCAGCTTAAAACCCGCGGCGTGAGACTGCACAAGGTTTCCCTCTGCATCCAGGGTGGCAAGACCATTTGGCTGGCCTTTTTCCGTTGACGATACAGCCTCCACATCGGAGGCTGTCAACGTAATATCTGCTGATAGAGGTTTCCCGTTGACGGTGCGCTCAGTGGGTACAGCCCCCACGTCGGAGGCGTCGGGCATCTGGGCCAGCTTTCCCTCGGGAGTCAGAACTGCCAGACCTCCCGGCTGGCCCCTGGAAGCCTCCAGAGCCTTTTCTCGAGCGTTCAAACCGTCAAGATAGGTCTGTGTATCCGTCCATGCTGCCTCGCCGTCCGGCGCGGAGGAAGGGATATCCTCCGCCTGCAGCGTTACGTCTCCCGTTTGGGAATTCACGCTGTCGACGCTCCCCACCTCTCCCTTTTCCCCCCGGGGAATGGTAAACCGCAGAAGAAGATCGGAAGCAGTGCCGATATTCTCCACCAGCGCCTCTGTCCCGGGGGCGCCGGTTACGGTTTCGGCCACCGCCAGAGATACGCTTGCATCTATCCCGCTGTCCACATACGAGCCGCTTTCTTCATCCCAGACCCACCAGTTTTCCCCCTGAATATACGGCGGCTTTGTGGCCACATGCTGTGCCTCCTGGGCTTTTGCTTCAGCAGTCTGCGCGCTTTCCGCTGCGTTTTGGGCATATGTTTCGGCTTTTTCCGCTTCCTCCTGAGCCGCTGCTTTTGCGTACTCTGCAAGGAGCTCTCCGGTCACGCGCCGGGCCTCTCCTAATTGTTCCGTGACCATCAGAGATTCAGAATCCAGCTCCGTAGCTTCCGGCAAGCTTCCTATTGTTTTATCTGCCATGTTTTTCCTCCTTCATATCGTCTATCTTTTGCTCCAGCTCCTGTACGGCTTTCCATAAGAGTGTAATCATTCCATATAGATCCACTGCTTTGGTTTCCCCATCGGAGCGGATGCATTCCGGGGCCTCATCATACATGATACCCACGCGCTTTTTGGCTTCGCCCTTCAGATTATACTCATAGGTTTTTGCCCCATTCACCATATCCAACGCAGAAGCCCCAACGGCTCTAATATTTTCCTTTTTTTCCCTATCAGATGTAACAAGAGTACCGTTCGTGTACAGATCGCCGAAACGTGCGGAACCATCCCGCTCTATGGACGCTCTTATATAGTTTCCTGTTACAAATTGGATTTTCCCATTTTGGGAGTATAGATTTGTTGTGCTATTGTTTCCATTTAATATAGTATTTCCTTCAAACGCGATAAGAGTGCTAGAAGGTGTACATTGAATAAAAGCATTACCATTTCGTAGTATAACTGTGCCGTCAGAGCTGGACCAAAATACAGGTTCTGATCCTCCAGATTTGCCTCGGAGAATCCTAATTGTCCCTTCTCCGGTTGTACTGTTTCCGGTCATATTAATGGAGTTGTTTCCTCCGGGGTTGGATGCTACAGCTTGAGACCGAATTATGAGATTCCCACCTGCAGACAATTGCGCATCATTAGACAGAGTATAATCTCCCCGTTCTCGATCAACAGCAAGCGTAATGCCTCCGCCTCCACCTGATGTGGTTGATACATCCATGCCTTCATAGGTTCCGCCTCCTGTATAAGTTCCAAGGCCAATCCTAGCCGTGGTGGTGCTCCCCTCTTCCACGCCGCGAAGTATGGAGGCTGCAAGTTCGCCCTTCCCGCCATTGGCGTCCAGGTCGAAATACACGTTTCCAAGCTGGGATTCAATCCGCCCAGTTTTGATTAAGTTGGCCCATAGTTGTCCTGTGAGAATCATACTGGCGTTGATCTTTCCGTCCATGGTAAGGGCCACATTGGGAGTGCTATTGATCCCGTTGGAGTAATGCCCGATGCCACCAAGGGTAGCTCTCCAGATATTTTTCGCGGTCTCCATGCTGTCCGTATCCATAAGAGCCCATCCGTTGGGCTTCCCGTCCTCTGGGTTCATGGTGACGATATAGTGACCACCTAACTGCCCGGTGATCAGCTTTCCCGATTCCTCCATAGCTTCCTCTATATCGTCTTTCAGGGCTTTGTTGTTCTCTTCGGCCCACTGCTTTACAGATTCGATGCGCCGGTTGAATTCCTGCGTGGTGGGACCCACCACCGGGTATTCGTCCTGCAGTTCCGATTCCCCGGGGGCAGCAAGGGTCGGGTATCCGTTTCCACTGTCGTCTATCTGAGCGATAACGGAATAGAGGCCTCCTGCGGTGACGCCATCCCCGAGCTCTGCGGCCGGGTCGATATTAGCCGATTCTGCGCTGTATGTCTGATACCGGTATCCGCCTATCTTTTCCAGAATGGCCTCTGCCATGGTCTGGGTAGCGAAGGGGCATTCCGCCAGGATTTCCATGCCGGAATCATCCCCGGCGGTTACACGATTATCGTCATCTATGACCAGTGTGACCCTTGAAACTGCGTAGAACTGCCCGTTATTGCTGAAGCTTGTCAGGTCCTGGCCTACATAGTGTTTATCCCACAAGGATCCTGTCACCTCCAAATGTTATAGCGTCTCCGCGTTCATCGATCAAGAAATAACTTTCTTCCGGGGCAGAGAGCAATGGAACCAGCAGAAGCTTCCCTTCGTCCGAGATAATCCAGTTGCCACCGTGGGCCGCCCCGATCCATTGAAAGATTTGGCGGAATGTGCAGCTTTCTCCGGGATGCTCTATGGTATAAGCGGGATTGAGAGATGTTCTTGGGTCTATATCCACATCCATGAACCCTGCCAGCAATTCTACTACGTCTTCCATGGTCATGGGGAACGATAGAGAAGAATCCGGTTCCCACACCGTTTCTGCCTTTCGCATGGCATCGAAGGCTTCTATGTTCCACAGCCCGTCTTCCATGGAACGGCGGCTTGTGAAAAACACCCCTTTGGGGAGCCACTGGCTCACTTGATTGTCATTTACAAGTCGCACATAACGCTTGATAACTGCCCCGAAGGGAATGTTTTCTGCATATAGAGAAAGAGAGAGCTTTGCCGTGGTAGCATTTCCTATGCTGAATTCGTCATAGAGATTGTTTTCCACGCTGTGGGATACCTCCGATTCCGGGCCGTACCATGTTCCGGAGATGTCGAAGGCATATTCCTTGGACGTGTTTTCCATCCTCCATAGCGTTTTCCAAAGTTCATTTGTTTCCTGTGCCATAGTTACACCTCGATCAAGTTAAAGGAGGCTCCGTTCCATTCTCCATCCCCGAAGGATGCGTCCTGCAGGGTGCAGGAAAAAGAAGAGGAATAAAAAGTTCTTGTCTGCCTGCCGTGAAGATCCAGATAGGTGGCTGAGAAGGTGGGGGCGCTCAAATCCGTATCCAGCTGGGCTAACTGGGCGCGGGTCATATGCATAAGAGTATAGGACAGTTTTCGCTTTGTAGCGACCTTGTCCCGCCTCATTTTGCCGTCCTTCGTGCGGCCTGTATTCTCGCTGTCCAGATCCTCGCGGCTCCAGCCGTACCCTGCGCGCTCGATATAGGGAGAATAGTCGTGCCCGTTCAATATCAAAATCTCCATGTAGAAAAATCCCCCTTATCAATACAAAAGGACAGACCGGCCCGTCGCAATCGTCATATCGTTGATTCCGTCCTTCGCAATTTCCGCTAAAACCTTCTGCTTGACATACATCTTCTGCCTTGCTCTGGTGGCTTCAAGAATAGACTGCAGCAGCTGCACGACCTCGTTGTTTCCCGATTCCTCCCGAATCAGCTGGCGCAGCAGTCCTTCCGGGGCCTCGATGTTGTTCCCACGCCTCTGGTCGCCTAGTACAGCCAAAAATTCCCGGTTCGGCGGAATGACGGCTCCCTGGGCCAGATAGGGGATTTTGCCAATTGTTCCAATATTAAAACCTATATGCATTCCGCCTAACCAATCCGGTAAATCAAATGAGATGCTATTAATTCCGCCTATAATCCAGTTGATTGCATCTATTACACCATTAATAAGACCGATTATGGCATTTATAGGAGCTTTTACAATGGCAACAAGCCCGTCCCATATTCCTTGAAAAACTCTTTTTACGCCATCCCATGCCCGTTCCCAGTCTCCTGTGAAGATGCCCGCGATAAAATCGATAAGGCCGCCAAAGATATCGTTAAACGCGCCAAAAATGTCAGAAAGAAAACCTTGCGTGAAATCATCCAGCCAGTTCCAAGCTGTTGTTACAGCATTTGTAATTTGTCCCAACACATTTTGGATTTTTTCCACAATTGCATTCCAGTTGACGGCTGCCGTAGTCACAAGTCCTATAGCTCCAGCCGCTATTAATGCAATACCCAAAGGAATTCCAGCCCCAGAAAAGCAAAGAATGGCGCCTAATGCTAAAAGCGCTCCGCTGACAATAGCAGTAACTCTGCCAATAGGGCCTTTTAATGCCTCTTCTATGGATTCCCAATTTAACGCAACAGCCGTTGCCAAACTGGTCGCGCCCACAGCCAATAGGCCAATTCCAAGACCAATTCCACCTCCTGAAAAAGTCAAAACAGCGCCTAACACGAGAAAAGCCACTCCTACAACAGCTGCAATTTTATCAATGTTTTGCTGCACAAAGTCAACAATTGTATTCCAATTGGCTGCTATAGTGGTTGCAAGCCCTATTGCCCCAAGTATCATAAGGCCAATTCCAAGGCCAATATTAGCCCCAGAAAAGCAAAGAATGGCGCCTAATGCTAAAAGCGCTCCGCTGACAATAGCAGTAACTCTGCCAATAGGGCCTTTTAATGCCTCTTCTATGGATTCCCAATTTAACGCAACAGCCGTTGCCAAACTGGTCGCGCCCACAGCCAATAGGCCAATTCCAAGACCAATTCCACCTCCTGAAAAAGTCAAAACAGCGCCTAACACGAGAAAAGCCACTCCTACAACAGCTGCAATTTTATCAATGTTTTGCTGCACAAAGTCAACAATTGTATTCCAATTGGCTGCTATAGTGGTTGCAAGCCCTATTGCCCCAAGTATCATAAGGCCAATTCCAAGGCCAATATTAGCCCCAGAAAAGCAAAGAATAGCTCCGATTACCAAAACAGCCATACTTAAAATTCCTATCAAAACACCAAGAGGCCCCTGAAGCATGGTTGCAATTGCATCCCAGTTTGTGCTAACTGCGTCCCAAATAGCCAAAGCACCAAGCACCATAAGACCGATTCCTAGTAAGATATGGGCCCCAGAGAAAGTCAGAATAGCGCCTAAAGCAAGAAGCGCGGCGCCGGTGAACAATTCAACAATCCCAGTAAGAGAATCATTAATAGGGCCTGTAAAATCC
>ERZ894196.295-NODE-295-length-16324-cov-6.296699_pt1 | contig 16324 bp, 17 predicted proteins | sample MGYA00380284_ERZ894196 | MGnify/ENA primary metagenome ERZ894196 (study PRJEB32331, sample SAMN06328427) | human gut metagenome | biome: human gut microbiome; feature: stool | host: Homo sapiens | collected 2011-10-21 ...
TGCAGACCGGCTCGTCGCATTTGTCCGCCAGGCCGACGCGCGCGAGCAGCCGCTCGGCCTCCGTAATCTGCGCGCGCGAAAACAGGCCCAGCAGCGCCGCCGGCAACGTCATGTCCGGCAGGCAGGCATTGAGCACGTTCTGCCGGCAGGAGACCGGCTCCACCAGCGCGAAGTCCTGATAGATGGTGCCGATGCGCTTTTGCACGGCGCGCTTGGCGCGGCCGCGCGCGCGGGAAAATGGCTGCCCGTCGATGCACACTTCCCCGCCGTCGCACGGCAGTGTGCCGTTGAGAATGCGAAACAGTGTCGTCTTCCCGGCGCCGGACGGGCCGATGACGGACACGAATTCCCCCGGCTCCACGCAGAAAGAGACGTCCGCCAGCACTTGCGGCCGGCTGCCGAAGCGCTTGCTGATGTGTGCAGCTTCCAGCAGCATGGGCTTACTTTCCGGCGGACTTGAGCATGGCCTGCGCGTCACGCTCGCCGTCATAGTCCGAATCCTTGCCCCACGTATAGCCGACCTGACTGAAAACGCTGATGATTTCCTTGCCCTCGTCGGTCTGGGCGATCTCGATGAACGCCTCGCCGAGCGCCTTGCGGAAATCCTCGTCCGCCATAAGGTCGGAGGTCTTGCTGTAGGCGATCATGTCGTTGTAGATACCCTCGGTCACGCCGATGATGCCGGTCTGCTCGACCATGGGGGCCGTGCCGCCAAGCTTCTCCTGCCAGATGGGCGCGTTTTTGATGCGGATGTGGCCGTAAGAGACCATCACGTCCGCCTGACCGGTGGCCAGACGTGCGAGCGACGTGCTGTGCGAATCGGACTGCACCACGTGGTCCAGATCGGCAATGGTCTTGCCGTAGTGCTCCTGCAGCCAAAGGCTCGGATAGATGTAGCCGGATGCAGACGTCGGGGCGAGCACGGACCAGGTCGCGCTGTTGAGATCGTCCCACGTCAGTTCCTCACCGGCGTTGACCTTCTTGAGCAGCTCCTGCCCCTTCGCGCTCGGGCCGGCCAGAATGATCGAGCGGTAGTAAGTCGTCATGTCCTGCGTGTTTTCCTCGATGGTGCCGTCGTTCCAGTCGGCGGGGTTGTCGGAGTCCTTGTTGATGCCATAGCGCAGTGCCGTCAGCAGCACGTCGCAGTCATCGGAAAACAGGACATAGTTGCCGCCGGAGATGAAGCCGATGTCCGCGCTGCCGGCGCTGAGCGCCTCGCCCACGGCGGTGTAGCTCGTACCGACGGTCATGTCGATGTTCTGCACGTCATAGCCCTTTTCGAGGAGCTTCGCCTTGAGCAGCGCCTCAAGCGGCTCGGTCGCCGTCGTGATCTGGTCGGCGTCCGCATACGGGGAGAACGCGATCTTCAGGCTCTCGACCGTCTTGGTGCCACCGCTGGCTTTTCCGGCGTCCTTCTGGCCGCAGCCGGCCATCAGGCCGAGCGCCATGACCAAAGACAACACCATTGCCACTACTTTTTTCATGTACATACCCTCCAGATAAATTCTTTCTCCCGGCCGCGGGCATAAAAAACGGCATATGCAGCGCTGCATATGCCAACCTGACGACCGACAGACGCTGAGAATCCGCCCCTGCGGACGGATTTGGCCGGTCGATCCTCTCTGGGATCCTCTCAGCCCGGAACACGGGCTCCCTCGCGATCTGGTTTCGTCATCATTTTCTGTTGAGCGCGGCGCCAGGGCGCTCCCCCTTTCGCCGCATTCCGGAAACCATCGACAGCTTACCACACCTAACGTGAGAATGCAAGCTCTTTGTAAAGCACGTGTAAAACTTCCGGGCACGGCGCCGCCTCATATTCCCCGCGGAAATTCATATACTGAATTACGCAAATATGGGGAGTGGTGTAAGTGCACACGGACATGGAAGCGCGCGCATGCGATCTTGCGGAATATCTTCTCGCCAACAATACCACCGTCCGCGCCGCCGCCAAACAATTCGGCGTTTCAAAATCGACCGTCCACAAGGATCTGACGGAGCGGCTGGAAAAGATCAACCCCGCGCTCTATCAGCAGGTCCGGCAGCTGCTGGACCGCAACAAGGCGGAGCGGCACATCCGCGGCGGCATGGCGACGCGGCGAAAATACAAAGGTACATAAACCGGCGCGCGGCCTCCCGGACGGGCGGCCGCGCTGCGCATATTTTTTGCAAAAACGGAAACGCTACCGTCGAAGGTGATTGCTTGAAATCCAAACGAATCGGACCTCAGACCGTGCAGTTTACCGCCCCGCCCGTGATCCTCGCCTCCGCCAGCGTCGTGGGCAAAAAGGAGGGCGAGGGCCCGCTGCGCGACCGCTTTGACAGCGTCAGTCAGGACACATATTTCGGCACGAAGAGCTGGGAACAGGCCGAGAGCGCCATGCTGCGGCAGTGCTTCGACCTCGTATGCCAGAAAGCCGGGCTGCAGCCGGAACAGCTCGACTATGTGCTCTCCGGTGACCTGCTCAACCAGTGCGTGGGTTCGGCCTATGCCATGCGCGACATCGGCGTGCCCTATCTGGGGCTGTACGGTGCGTGCTCGACGATGGCGGAATCGCTCAGTCTGGCCGCCATGCTCATCGACGGCGGCTATGCCGAGCACGCCGCCGCGCTCACGAGCTCGCACTTCTGCTCTGCCGAGCGGCAGTACCGGTTCCCGCTGGAGTACGGCGGTGTGCGCACGCCGACCGCGCAGTGGACCGTCACCGGCTCCGGCGCGCTCATTCTCGGCGCGGCCGGCAACGGGCCGCGCGTGACGATGGTGACGACCGGCAAGATCGCCGACGCGGGCATCACGGACGCAAACAACATGGGCGCTGCGATGGCGCCCGCAGCCTACGAGACGCTCAAGGCGCACTTTGCCGACACCGGCCGCACACCGGACTACTATGATCTGATCGTAACCGGCGACCTCGGCAAGATCGGGCACGTCGTCGTGACGCGGCTGTTTCAGGACGACGGCATCGACCTCGAGGGGCTCTATACCGACTGCGGTCTGCTGATCTATGACCTCGAGGGGCAGGACGTGCACGCGGGCGGCTCCGGCTGCGGATGCAGCGCATCCGTGCTCGCGGGGCATCTGCTGAAGCTGCTGGAGGGCGGCCAGATCCGGCGGCTGCTGTTTGCGGCGACCGGCGCGCTCATGTCGCCCACCGCGTCCATGCAGGGCGAGAGCATCCCCGGAATCTGCCACGCCGTGGCGATCGAAACGCAGGTGAACACATGATCCTTGGCTATGTAAAAGCATTTTTGATCGGCGCCGTGCTGTGTATGATCGGTCAGGTGCTGATCGACAAGACGAAGCTGACCCCGGCGCGCATCCTGACGCTGTACGTGGTGACGGGCGTAGTGCTCGGCGCGGTTGGCATCTATGAGCCGTTCGCCAAATGGGCGGGCGCGGGTGCGACCGTGCCGCTGACCGGTTTCGGCAATCTGCTGGCGAAAGGCGTGCATGATGCCGTGGCCGAAAAGGGCGTGCTCGGCGCGTTTACAGGCGGCTTCACGGCCGGCGCTGCCGGAATCTGCGCAGCTATTTTCTTTGGTCTGCTCGTGGCGATGTGTTTTAAGTCCAAAGATAAGCAATAAAAAAAGAACCGATCCGAAGATCGGTTCTTTTTTCTTCTATAGCGGTTTAGCCTCTTGCAGCGGCTTCGCCGGCCTCGAGCGCCTTCATGTTGCCCTCGAGGAACTTGGCCTTCCTCTCGCCAAGCTCGATGCGGATCGCTTCGCCAAGGATCTCGTTGGAGACGACCGGAGCCTTCTCCATCAGAGCGCCGAGGATCGCAACGTTCGCGCCCTTCGGGTTGCCGACAGACTCGGCAATGGCGTTGGCGTCGCAGTAGACGACCTGGATGTCATCACGCTCGGCCTTGCGGTCAATGATGGAGCTGTTGATGACGAGGACGCCGCCCGGCTTGACGTGGCTCTCGAACTTGTCCAGGGACGGACGGTTCATCGCCACAACGCAGTCAGCCATGTCGACCAGCGGGGATGCGACCGGATCGTCGGAGACGATGACGGAGCAGTTCGCCGTGCCGCCGCGCATCTCGGGGCCGTAAGAGGGCAGCCAGGAGACATGCTTGCCGTCGAGCATGCAGGCCATAGCCAGGAACTTACCGATCAGGAGCATGCCCTGACCGCCAAAGCCAGCAAAAATATATTCTTTCTTCATATTATTCAGCCCCCTTGTCCTTCTTAACGCCGAGCGGGTAGTACGGAATCATGTTCTCTTCCAGCCACTCCATCGCCTTGACCGGGCTCAGGCCCCAGTTCGTCGGGCAAGCGGACAGGACTTCGACCAGCGTGAAGCCCTTGCCTTCCATCTGATAATGGAACGCCTTGGAAATGGCCTTCTTCGCCTTAACGATGTTCGGGGTGTTGTTGACGGCGACGCGCTCGATGTAGTAGGAGCACGGAACCTCAGCGAGCATCTCGGAGACCTTCAGAGGTGCGCCGCACCAGTCCTCATCACGGCCGTAGGGGCTCGTGGTGGTCTTCTGGCCAACCAGCGTGGTCGGGGCCATCTGGCCGCCGGTCATGCCGTAGATCGCGTTGTTGACAAAGATCGTGGAGATCTTCTCGCCGCGGTGCGCAGCGTGAACGATCTCAGCGGTGCCGATGGAGGCCAGGTCGCCGTCGCCCTGATAGGTGAAGACGAGGGTGTCCTTGCCGACGACGCGCTTGGCGCCGGTGGCGACTGCGGGTGCACGGCCATGAGCGGCTTCGTACATATCGCAGTTGAAGTAATCATACGCAAAGACGGAGCAGCCGACCGGCGCGACGCCGATGACCTTGCCGTCCAGATTCATCTCATCAATGACCTCAGCGACCAGGCGGTGGATAATGCCGTGGTTGCAGCCCGGGCAGTAGTGGAACTGCTTGTCCGTGAGGAGCTTGGTCTTTTCAAAAACAACAGACATTTACTTGCCCTCCTTCATGCTGATAATCTTCGCGACGATCTCTTCGGTGGTCGGCATCTGGCTGCCGAGGTGGCCGAAGAAGTCGATCGGCTTTGCGCCGTTGATCGCGATCTTGACATCCTCAAGCATCTGGCCCTCGTTGAGCTCGACGTCGAGAACAGCCTTCACACCCGGAAGCTCGGCAGCCTTCTTGACTGCGTCGTACGGGAACGGCCAGACGGTGATCGGGCGAACCAGACCAACGTTGATGCCCTGCTCCTTGAGCTCGGCAATGGCGGACTTGGCGATACGCGCAACCGTGCCGAAAGCGGTGATGACATACTCAGCACCCTCGAGGTTGTACTCTTCCCACTGCTGCTCGTTGGCAATGATCTCACGATAGCAGGCCTGCAGATCGTCGTTGTGGACGGACAGGGTCTCGGTATCGATGTAGATGGAGTTGATGACGCCGCGCTTGGCCGGATCGTCGCCCGGTTTCCAGCCGGTGCAGGCCCAGGGCTTCTTCTCGGGATCGATCTTGTAGTCGACCATCTCGGGCATCTCCACGGGCTCCATCATCTGCGCGATGATGCCGTCGGCGAGGAAGAGGACCGGTATGCGGTACTTCTCAGCCTTGTCGAAGGCGTACATCATGATGTCGATCGCTTCCTGCACGGATGCCGGAGCGTAGGTCAGCAGGTGATAGTCACCGTTGCCGCCGCCCTTGACAGCCTGGAAGTAGTCGCCCTGAGAAGCCTGAATGTTGCCGAGGCCGGGGCCGCCGCGCATGACGTTCAGGATGACAGCCGGCAGCTGCGCGCCTGCGCAGTAGGAAATGCCTTCCTGCTTCAGGCTGACACCGGGGCTGGAGGAAGAGGTCAGCGCACGTGCACCGGCACCGGCTGCACCATAGATCATGTTGATTGCCGCAACTTCGCTCTCGGCCTGCAGGAAGCAGCCGCCGACTTCGGGCATACGTGCGGACATATATTCAGGAATCTCCGTCTGCGGAGTGATCGGATAGCCGAAGAAGTAACGCGCGCCTGCACGAATCGCAGCCTCAGCGATAGCTTCGCTACCCTTCATAAGCGTCAATGCCATTTTCGATGTACCTCCTTAATCTCTCACAATGCTGATTACCACGTCCGGGCAAGTACGCGCGCAGGAAGCGCAGCCGATGCAGGCCTCCGGATTCGCGACGACGGACGGATGATAACCCTTTGCGTTGAGTTTGTCCTTCGCCAGCGCCAGGACGCCCTTCGGGCAAGCTCTGACACAGAGACCGCAACCCTTGCAAAGATTCTCGTTGATGGTCACCTTTACCATTTTTGCTACCTCTTTTCTGTTCTGTTTTGCGAAATTGCCTATGTAAACCGCATGCGCGGGTTACGCCTGTTTCTTCTCCGACAAGCTGTGGATATAGCTGTCCCAGTCGCGCTTCATGATGATGTCTATGGCGACGGGTTTGCCGATATACTTCGGGTCGTGCCCCTCGGCAAGGAAAAAATCGAGCATGTCCTTCTTGCCGGTCGTATACATGACCGGAACGCCCGTCCGGTCGCTGACCTCGCGCAGCATCTCATAACCGTCGCGCAGCTCTGCCGGCGTGGTCATGGTGGCGAGGTTGGTGTTGTTGATCATGCCGGTGATCTTCAGGTGGGAATGGATCTCCATCTGCTGCTGCAGGTCGATGATCTTCTCCACCGTGCCGGCGAGCGGACGGCGGATATTGACCACGTTCAGGACCTCCAGCTGCTCCGGCCCCATGGCCATGAAGTCCTGAAAGTCCTCATAATAACGGCCGAGCGCCGTGGAACCGACGGCATCGCCGCCGACGTCGAACACGACGGTGTCCCAGTTCATGGCAAATGCAGAAGCGACCTCTGCCGGCAGGGACAGCGTCTCCACGCCAGAGCAGGCATAGTTCGGAGAGATGAGACGGATCTCTTTCTGCTCCACGAGCTTGCCGCGCTCTGTCAGGCGGAAGTAGGTATTGACCAGGTCGAGGTCAATGAGTTCTGTCTTTCCGGTTTCAGCCGCTTTAAAAGCAAAATTCAGCGCAAGCTCACTCTTGCCGCTGCCGTAGTTGCCGATCATGACATATATCTTTTTCAAAACAATGCTCCTCCCCTCAAGGGGTATTCAAAATGTGCAGATGGGTATTAAAAATCGAAATACATCCATTCAAATATTCAAATCTCAACGGTTATCATAGTAGCACAATCGGGTGAATTCGTCAACAAGTGTTGTTCTGTTTTGTGGAACGTCACCAAATTCGCTCATCATTTCTGGACAAGATACCAGTTATCTGCAAATTAACAATGCCGTCTAAGAATTAACAGCGGTTTTTCCCTGTTTCAGGTAGAGATACCACGCGCTCACGCCCACCAGAAGTACGCCGCCGACAAGATTTCCGAGCGTGACCGGCAGCAGATTGCTAACCAGCGCCCTGCCCCATGTCAGCCCCTCGGCCGCCGCGCCGGTCTGCGCCGCCGTCAGCAGTCCCGCCGTGAGATAACACATATTGGCCACGCTGTGTTCAAAGCCCGCAACAACGAACGTCATGATCGGAAAAAACACGGCCAGGATCTTCCCTGGGACAGACTTTGCCGCACTGGCCATCCACACGGCGATGCAGACGAGGAAATTGCAAAGGATGCCGCGCACAAACGCATCGCTGAACGACAGGGACGCCTTCGCCTGCGCGATGGCGATCACAGACGCCGCCAGCCGGCCGTCAAACGCAGAAAACACGTGCCCGAGCACACAGAGCGCCGCAACGAGCGCCGCGCCCACAAAGTTGCCCAGATAGACCACGCCCCAACTGCGCAGCATCTGCCGCGCGGAGATCACGCGCGACAAAACGCCCATGATCATGAGGTTGTTGCCGGTGAACAGCTCGCTGCCGGCCACGATGACCATGGCGAGACCGGCCGGAAAGACGCAGCCGGAGACGAGCTTCGCCAGCGACGGGTCGCCCACCGTGGCCGCCGCAGCCGTGGACGCGACGCCCGCCAGCGCGACGAAGGCACCCGCCATACAGGCAAGCAGAAACATCCGGCCCAGCGGCAGCGCCGCCTTGATCCGGCAGGCGGAAAGATAATTCTCCGCAACTTCTTTGGGGGTATACATGGGCAAGCCCTCCGGTTCGATACAAGATATGCAACAGGTCATATTTTATCACCATATATTTTGTGCCGTCAAGTCCAACCATGAAAAAGCAGCCGGAGAAGTTCTCCGGCTGCCTAGGTGGCCAGCCATTCGCGCAGGCGCTCCACGGCGCGCCGCTCCAGACGCGACACCTGCACCTGCGAGATATGCAGGATGCCGGCGGCGCGCTGCTGCGTCAGGCCGTGATAAAACCGCAGGGCAATGACCTGCCGCTCCCGCTCCGGGAGCTGGCGCAGCGCCTCACGCAGAGCGGCATATTCGACCATGCGCTCTTCCTGATCGTAGTCCCCGAGCGTGTGCTCGAGCGTGAAACCGGTCTCTCCGTTCTCCTTCTGCAGGGACTCCGTTGGACCGGTGGCCGTTTCGGCGGCGGCGATCTCTTCGGGCTCAAGCCCGGTCTCGGCCGAGAGCTCGGAGAGCGTCGGCTCGCGGCCGAGCGTCTGCTCCAGGCGCGTGCGCGCCGTGCGGATGCCCTGCGCGCGCTCCTTGATGCTGCGGCTGACCTTGACCGCGCCGTCATCGCGCAGAAAGCGCCGGATCTCCCCCGAGATCTTCGGCACGGCGTATGTAGAAAAGCAGGTGCCATACTGCTCATCAAAGCCCTGCATAGCCTTCAGAAAGCCGACGCAGCCGAGCTGGTACAGGTCGTCCGGCTCGACGCCGCGGCCGAAAAAACGCCGCGCCACGCTCCAGATCAGGCCGGCGTTTTCCGTGACCATCTGCTCTGCCGCCGCGGCGTCCCCCGCCTGGGCGCGCCGGAGCAGGTCGCGCGTCTCCTCCGCGATCATGCGCGGCGGCGGATGCGGCGGCACATCGTCACGGTCGTGCCGCGGCCGGGCACAGACTTGACCCGCAGCGTGTCCATGAAGCTCTCCATGATCGTAAAGCCCATGCCGCTGCGCTCTTCCCCGCCGGTGGTATACAGCGGCGTGCGCGCCCGCGCCACGTCGGCGATGCCGATGCCGTGATCCTTGACGACGATTTCCAGCCGCTCATCCGGCAGGATGCGCACACGCACCTGCACCGTGCCGAGCTTGTCCGGATAAGCGTGCACGACCGCGTTCGTCACGGCCTCGGACACGGCGGTCTTGATGTCCCCGATCTCGGCGAGTGTCGGGTCGAGCTGCGCGGCGAAGGCCGCCACCGCCGCGCGCGCAAAGCCCTCGTTCACGCTGCGCGCCGGAAACTCCAGCTTCATGTAGTTTTTCTGCGTCAACACTGTTCACACTCCTTTGCCCGGTCCTCGAGCACCGGGACGATGTTGGTCAGGCCGGCCACGTCCAGCACCCGGCGCACCTGCCGCGGCACGCCGCACAGCGCCAGTGCGCCGCCTGTCTGCCGCAGGAGGCGGTCGGTCTTGAGAATGACCGCGATCCCGGAGCTGTCCATAAAGCTCAGGCCGGACAGGTCGAGCACGCAGCGGCGCGGCAGGTACTCCTCCACGGCATCCTCGATACCGGGCATGACCTCCTGCGCCGCCGCGTGATCCAGCTCGCCGAGCAGGCGCAGCGTCAGGCACCGGCCGTCATCATGCGTTATGATCCGCATCTGCTCATACCTCCTAAATCCAAAGAAAAAGCACCGTGTACGAACCTTCGTACACGGTGCTATTGTAGCCCAGAGGTGTGGGCTGAATTTGTCGGACGGCGGCGCTCAGCCGAGATTTTTCAGGCTGGCCTCGAGATTTTCCACCAGCGCCTTTGCCTTCTCGGCGCGCTCGCGCTCCGTCTGCACGACGGCCTCCGGCGCGCGGGAGATAAAGTTCTCATTCGAGAGCTTGCGCATCTGGCCCTCGTAGTTCTTGCGGGCCTTTTCGAGCTCTTTTTCCAGACGGGCGCGCTCTTTGTCGAGGTCAATCAGCTCGGCCATCGGCATGAAGAGCTTGGCCTCTTCCGTGACGGCGGAGACCATCTTCTCCGCGTCAGCCGGCAGCTCGCCGCTGATGGTGATCTGCTCGGCGTAGGCAAGCTTCGTGATATAGATCTCACCGGAGCGGAAAGCGTCCTGCCGGTCGGTCGTGATGAACAGGTGCGCCTTTCTGCTCGGCGGCACGTTCATCTCGGCGCGGCGGCTGCGCACGGCGCGGATGGCGTTCATGACCATCTCAAAGTCGCGCTCCTCGGCCGGGAAAGCGAGGGACTCGGTATACTCCGGATAGCGGGCGATCATGAGCGCCTCGCCGTCGTGCGGCAGGGCCTGCCAGATCTCCTCGGTGATGAACGGCATGAACGGGTGCAGGAGCTTGAGAATGTCCGTCAGGACATACAGCAGCACCTGCTGCGCGCTGCGGGCACGGGCCTCGTCGCCGCTGTTGAGTCGGGGCTTCGTGAGCTCGATATACCAGTCGCAGTACGTGTCCCAGATGAAGTCGTAGATCTTCGCCGCGGCGATGCCGATCTCGTACTTGTCGAGGTTCTCGCACACTTCCTTCGAGAGCGTGTTGAGCTTCGAGAGCACCCACTTGTCCTCAAGCTCCAGCGTCTCGGGCAGCTCGTTTTTGTCGATGGTGAGGTTCATCATCACAAAGCGCGATGCGTTCCAGAGCTTGTTGGCAAAGTTGCGCATGGCGCCGCACTTCTCGACGTAGAAGCGCATGTCGTTGCCTGGGCTGTTGCCCGTGATGAGGTTGAAGCGCAGAGCGTCGGCGCCGTAGGTATCGGCCATCTCGAGCGGGTCGATGCCGTTTCCGAGCGACTTGGACATCTTGCGGCCCTTATCGTCGCGGACCAGGCCGTGGATGAACACCGTCGGAAACGGGATGTCCTTCATCTGCTCGAGGCCGGAGAAGATCATGCGCGCGACCCAGAAGAAAATGATGTCGTAGCCCGTGACCATGACGCTCGTGGGATACCAGAACTTCAGGTCCTCCGAGTCTTTATCCGGCCAGCCAAGCGTGGAAAACGGCCAGAGCGCGGAGCTGAACCAGGTGTCGAGCACGTCGGGGTCACGGTGGATGTTCTTGCTGTGGCAGGCCTCGCACTCGCAGGCGTCGGTGCGCGAGACGGTGACATGGCCGCAGTCGTCGCAGTACCATGCCGGGATCTGGTGGCCCCACCAGAGCTGGCGGGAAATGCACCAGTCGTGCACATTCTCCATCCAGTTATAATAGGTCTTGCTGAAGCGCTCGGGCACGAACTTGATGCGTCCGTCGCGCACGGCCTCGATGGCGGGCTCGGCCAGCGGCTTCATCTTGACGAACCACTGCGGGCTCGTCATCGGCTCGACGACCGTGCCGCAGCGGTAGCACGTGCCGACGTTGTGGTTATAGGGCTCGGTCTTGATGAGGTAGCCCTGCTCCTCGAGATCGGCCACGATGGCCTTGCGCGCCTCATATCGGTCGAGACCGTTGTACTTGCCGCCGTTGATGACGCGGGCGTCCTCGTCGAAAATGAGGATCTGCTCGAGGTTGTGGCGCAGGCCGACCTCGTAGTCGTTCGGGTCGTGGCAGGGCGTCATCTTGACGCAGCCGGTGCCGAAATCGAGCTCAACGTAATCATCGGCCACGATGGGCAGCTCGCGGCCCACAAGCGGCAGGATGGCCGTCTTGCCGACGAGGTGCTGGTAGCGCTCGTCCGCCGGGTTGACCGCGATGCCGGTGTCGCCGAGCATGGTCTCCGGGCGGGTGGTGGCGATGGTCAGATACTCGTCGCTGTCCTTGAGCGGGTAGCGGATATACCAGAACGCGCCGGGCATGTCCTTATATTCGACCTCTGCGTCGGACAGGGCGGTGCGGCAGTGCGGGCACCAGTTGATGATGCGGTTGCCCTTATAGATCAGGCCTTTTTCATAAAGCTCGCAGAACGTCTCGCGCACGGCCTTCGAGCAGCCCTCGTCCATGGTGAAGCGGCTGCGGTCCCAGTCGCAGGACACGCCGAGCGACTTCTGCTGCTCGACGATGCGGTTGCCGTACTGCTTTTTCCACGCCCAGACGCGCTTAAGGAATTCCTCGCGGCCGAGATCGTAGCGGGTCAGTCCCTCCTCCTTGCGCAGCATCTCCTCGACCTTGATCTGCGTGGCGATGCCGGCATGGTCCGTGCCGGGCACCCACAGGGCGGCGTAGCCCTGCATGCGCTTGTAGCGCGTGAGGATGTCCTGCAGCGTCGCGTCAAGCGCGTGGCCCATGTGCAGCTGGCCGGTGACGTTCGGGGGCGGCATGACGATGGAAAACGGCTTTTTGTCCGGATCGGCTTTACCGGCAAAGTAGCCGCCGCGCATCCACATGTCATAAATCTTCTTCTCGACCTGTTTGGGATCGTAGACCTTCGGAAGCTCTTTCATGGCTCCTCCTCCTTTAAGATTGCCGGGGCGCAAAAAAATCGCCCCGAAACGAACTGTTTCAGGGCGATCGAAACCGCGGTACCACCTGAATTCCACGCAGACGCGTGACACTCTTGTCTCTGTAACGGGAGAACCCGGCCGCCCTACTCCGTTCAGGCCGGCTGCTCCGGGGCGACCTTCATCTCCGGCATCCGAAAGGCTTGCACCAACCGCCTTCTCTCTGACGTCCGCCGGGAGACTACTCCTCCCCTTCTTCGCAAATGGATGGGAAAATTATAGGCCCTGCCGCGCCATTTGTCAAGCGTTTCTGAGCCAGCGCACGACCGAAAGCGCCGCGCAGTTGCCCTCACCGACCGCCGCCGGGATCTGATAGGGCGCGCCGGTACAGTCCCCGGCCGCGAAAACGCCGGGAATGCTCGCGGCAAATGCTTCATCCACAACGATGTGGCCCTTTTCGGTGGCAAGGCCGGGCAGAAGCGTGTCGGCCGCGAAGCCCGCGCGCAGGACGAAGATGACGTCCGCCGGTTCCGCCGCACCGTCGACCACGAGCGTGTCCGCCCGCTCGGCGCCGCGGATCTCAAAGCGGTGCTTTTTGCCGTCGTAATAGTGCACGTCGCAGCCGATCTCCCGCAGGAAATCCGCCTCCGCCGGGGCGTCCGCCGCCAGGCCGATGACCGCCGCACGCTTGCCGCGGTAGAGCATGCCGTCGCAGGTGGCGCAGTAGCTCACGCCGCGGCCGAGAAACGCCGTTTCCCCGGGAAACGTGCCGCGCTGGGCGATGCCGGTCGCAAGCAGGAGCGCCCTGCCCTCCACGAATTCCTTACCTGCCGAGACGCCGAACGTTTTTCCCATCGGCATGGCCGAGAGTGCTCGCTCGCGCAGGATGTCCGCACCGAGATCACGCGCCTGCTGCGTCATGGTCTCGAGCAGCGCGGGGCCGGAGACGTCCGGCACACCGGGGTAATTTGTGACGTGGCCGGCCTTATGCAGCGCGCTGTCGGCCGCGCCGCCACAGATCACGCACACGGAAAGATTCCGGTTGCGCGCCGTCATGGCCGCCGACAACCCCGCCGGGCCGCCGCCGATGATAAGCAGGTCATACATTGCCCGCACCTCCGTCTTGTCGATTCTACCTGAATTATATATTTCTTTTTCGATATTGTAAACAGAAAATGAATCGTGTATAATACCCTTGCAAATTTATGTGGAGTTGACATGACACTATGGAAGATACCAAAAACTTTATCGAAGCCTTTGTCGAAGCCGATCTCGCGCCGGGCGGACGTTTTTCCGGCCAGACCATCCACACCCGTTTCCCGCCGGAGCCGAACGGTTACCTGCACATCGGCCACTGCAAGGCATTGTGCATCGACTTCGGCACGGCCGAGAAATTCGGCGGCATCTGCAACCTGCGCATGGACGACACGAACCCCTCCAAAGAGGACAACGAGTTTGTCGAGGCCATTCAGGAGGACATCCACTGGCTCGGCTTTGACTGGGGCGACCGGTTTTTCTTCGGCTCGGACTACTTCGAGAAGGATTATGAATACGCCGTGGAGCTCATCAAGAAGGGGCTTGCCTATGTGTGTGAGCTGACGCCGGAGCAGTTCCGCGAATACCGCGGCGATGTGAACACCCCCGCCGTCAGCCCCTGGCGTGATCGCCCGATCGAGGAAAGTCTCGACCTGTTCGCGCGCATGCGCGCCGGTGAGTTCCCGGAGGGCAGGTATACCCTGCGCGCGAAGATCGACCTCGCATCCGGCAACTTCAACATGCGCGACCCTGTGCTCTACCGCATCCGCTATATCGAGCACCACCGCCAGGGCACGAAATGGTGCATCTTCCCGATGTACGACTTCGCACACCCGATCCAGGACGCGCTTGAGGGCATCACGCACTCGCTGTGCTCGCTGGAATATGAAGATCACCGCCCGCTGTACGACTGGGTGGTGAACAACGTGTCTGTGCCGTGCAAGCCGCGCCAGATCGAGTTTGCGCGCCTCGGCATCAACTACACCGTCATGTCCAAGCGCAAGCTGCGCCGTCTCGTCGAAGAGGGCTATGTCTCCGGCTGGGACGATCCGCGCATGCCGACGCTGTGCGGTCTGCGCCGCCGCGGCTACACGCCGGCCTCCATCCGGAATTTCTGTGAGCGTATCGGCGTGTCCAAGGTCGCGTCCACGGTCGATTACAGTTTTCTGGAGCACTGCCTGCGCGAGGACCTCAACCTCCACGCCCAGCGCGCCATGGCCGTGCTGCACCCGGTGAAGCTGCGCATCACGAACTATCCCGAGGGACAGAGCGAGACGTTCGCCATCGAGAACAACCCCGAGGACGAGAACGCCGGCACACGCGATGTGACGTTCTCCAATGAGCTGTGGATCGAGGCCGACGACTTCATGGAGGAGCCGCCGAAGAAGTATAACCGCCTCTACCCCGGCAACGAGGTGCGCATCAAGGGCGCGTACATCGTCCGCTGCACCGGCTGTGTCAAGGATGCGGACGGCAACGTGACGGAGGTCCTGTGCGAATACGACCCCGAGACCCGCGGCGGCAACACGCCCGACGGCCGCAAGGTGCGCGGCACGATTCACTGGGTCGATGCCCACAACTGCGCCGACGCCGAGGTGCGCCTGTATGATAACCTCTTTGCCGACGCCGACCCCGAGGGCGACGGCAAGGACTATCTGGAGTGCCTGAATCCGGACTCGCTGTCCGTGCTCACCGGCTGCAAGGTCGAGCGGATGCTCGCCGGCGCCGAGGCTCCGGCCGCGTTCCAGTTCCTGCGCCTCGGCTACTTTGCCGTGGACAACAAGGACTCGGCCCCGGAGCATCTGGTCTTTAACCGCGCCGTTGCGCTCAAGGACAGCTTTAAGAAAGCCTGACCGCAAAATCATGTATCCTGTCCCTCCCGCCGAAAACGGGAGGGACAAGTTTTTGTGACGAAAATATGAATTTGCTGTTGACAAGCACGAGATACGGTGGTATGCTGTGCAAGCTGATATTTTTAAGTCGGTACGAGATACCGGCAAGGTGTCACGGTCAATGGAATCTCTGCGGGGTCTCCCTGTGCGTTGCCGCCTTGTCTGTATCCGGACAGGGTGTTTTTTTATGCCCGGAGGAGGGATCGCTGTGGAGCTGAAATTCAAGGCAAAGATCATGGACGAGGCCGCTATCGACCGCACGCTCGTGCGCATCGCACATGAGATCCTCGAGAAAAACGACGGCACGGACGACCTGTGCCTGATCGGCATCCGCACGCGCGGTGTGCCGCTGGCCCGCCGCCTCGCAAAAAACATCGAGAAGATCGACGGTGTGCAGCTGCCGGTCGGCGAGCTGGACATCACGCTCTACCGCGACGATCTGTCCACAGTCGCGGACGCGCCGGTGCTCAACCGGACCGACATTCCCTTCCCCGTCGCGGGCAAGACCGTCGTGCTGGTCGACGACGTCATCTACACCTGCCGCACCGCGCGCGCAGCGCTCGACGCCGTGATGCAGCTCGGCCGTCCGGCGCGCATCCAGCTATTTTCCCTGATCGACCGCGGCCACTCCGAGCTGCCGATCAAAGCCAATTACGTTGGCAAAAACATCCCGACCGCCAAGAGCGAGGTCGTGGCCGTCCGCCTGCAGGAGACGGACGGAGAGAATAGTGTCTGCATCCTCGAGAGAGGATAAAGAATAGATTAAATTTTCACGGGAGGAAAAAATCTATGAGCAAGAAACCCATCGGTAACGAGCCGGTGTACGACGCACGTACACTCGGCGCGCCCAGAATGTTCGTTCTGGGTCTCCAGCACATGTTCGCCATGTTCGGCGCGACCGTCCTCGTCCCGGCTCTGACCGGCCTCGACGTCGCGACCACGCTGCTGTTCGCGGGCATCGGCACGCTGCTGTTCCACCTGCTGGCCAAGGGCAAGGTCCCGGCCTTCCTCGGCAGCTCGTTCGCCTTCATCGGCGGCTACAACGCCGTGCGCACC
>ERZ894196.304-NODE-304-length-16085-cov-8.407299_pt1 | contig 16085 bp, 21 predicted proteins | sample MGYA00380284_ERZ894196 | MGnify/ENA primary metagenome ERZ894196 (study PRJEB32331, sample SAMN06328427) | human gut metagenome | biome: human gut microbiome; feature: stool | host: Homo sapiens | collected 2011-10-21 ...
GCGCGTAGGGCGAGCTGTATTTGTTCAGCCCGAGGATCGTCCCGGCGTCGCTGCCGCCGATGCTTTTTCGCCGCTCGGCGTGCCATTGCTCGTCCGTCATGCCGACGGTCGTCGTCTTCGTGATCATCTCCGTTTTCTCCTCCCTCTGTTCTTTGCGCCGCCGCCTGCGCTGCGCATACGCATACGCATGATCTCGCTCCCGTGCGGCGTTTTGGCGAATGCTTCCGGCGTGATGTGCTTCGGGCATCCGTATCCCGGCGGGCATCCGCGTGGCTGGCGCATCTGCAAAATGTACAGGCACACCCTTGCGCTCGCAGACGGCGTCGACTCTTGCGCGGCCTGTAGTGTGCGCAGGTGCTGCAGTATCGGCTCTGCGGCAGCCCTCCGTGGATGTAGATGTCGCCGCTCACGTCTCCCACGATGTTACCTCCTGCACGCATTCCGGGCAGCCGACGATGTTGCCCCATTTGTCCTTGTAGAAGCTGTCCGCCTCCTCGCCGCACACCGGGCAGCGTGGGCAGGTGTATTCCGGCGGTTCAACCGGCGGTTCGATGTTCAGGTACAGCATCATGCCACCCCCAGCGCAGCGAAGAGGATGTGAAACAGCCACCCCGCCAGCGCGATACCGGCGATGAAGGACGCGCAGACAATGCCGTCCTCAACGCCCCATACGATGTAGCGGCGCACCTTCGCCTTGGCGCGCGGATCTCCGAATACCTTCATGTTCTCTCTCCCTCCATTTCTCCGGCCATAAAGCGGATAAACGCCCGCTTCGGGATCTTCACTCGCCGCTTTGCGACGATCACCGGGAAGCCCAGCGCGTATGGGTCTTCCATCGCCTGCTCGTGCAGCGTCCACGGGCTGCAGGCCAGCAGCGGGGCCACGTCCGCGCACGTCAGGATCTCCGACGGCTTCGCGGCCAGTTCTTCCAGTGTCACGGCTCGTCCCCCATTTCCTCGAGATTTTCCAGCGTCACGCCTCTGGCGGCCAGCTCGATGCCCTTGCGCTGCTTGATCCGCAGCTGGTACAGGTACGTCCGCCGCCGTGCGCGGTATTGGTCGTACCGCTGCGCCAGCTTCACATACTCGTCCTGCTTCAGCTCGGCGATCTCAGCCTCGACTTCCTCGTCCGTCACGGACGCACGCTTCGTGTGCTTTCGCTCCATCGTGCCTTCCTCCTTTTTCCTATACATTTTTTCAAATTCATGGTATGCTTTGCTGGGAGTTGATTTCCTTGAAAAAGCGGTTACTTACACTTCTTCTGTGCCTCTTTCTTCTCTGCCCCTCCGCCCTTGCTCACGGCGGAAAAACAGATGCCAACGGCGGCCACTACGACCGCTCCACCGGCGAATACCACTATCACCACGGCTACCCGGCCCATCAGCACTACGACATGGACGGCGACGGCATCATCGATTGCCCATACGATTTCGATGACCAGACCGACCACAGCAGCCACGGCGGGAGTAGTGGAAGCAGCAGCCAACCGCGCTATGACACGGTCGATCCATCCCTGCCCGTCATTCAGAACGATGAGAAAAAGACTGTCGACTATAATCTCGTCGTTGCCATCATCGTTTGCTCCATCGTACTCATCTCCACTACGGTCATTTCTATCAGAGTAGTAAAAAATAAAAAGGAAGCCGAGCGCCAGAGGCTTGAGCAAAAGCGTGAATTCGACGCGGAAAAGGCACGCTACACAAAACTGTACAGCGGCAAAACACCGGAAGAATTATCAGGTGCCCCGGTCGATTCACAACTCGATGAGCACGGGCTCCCATTAGAAATAGACAGCAAAGAAAACTGGGGCAAATACACAGTGCATATCTCTGACAGTGGGAAAGCCTTTCATGCCAGCTATAAATGCAGGGGATCTCGAATGTGGCACCCGATCAATGTCTACACAGCACTGAAACTGAATTATCAGCCATGCCGAATTTGCAACCCGGAGATACCGGACATTTCGTGGGTTGATAAATGCCGCAGAATCCGAAGCATAAAGGAACAATACGGGATTGACACAGAAGAAAGAGCTGTGAAACCTCGCTCCGCCGCAGACGGCCGCATCTTCATTTGTGAGCGTGATAGATAGCGTTTCGCGGCAGAATGTTCTGTTTAACCTTACTGCTTGAGCAAAAAAATATCGTCAATGCCGACGCCGTAAAGCTCGCACAGTTGAGCGAGCTTGTTTGCAGTTGGGAATGTCTTGCTCGCCTCCCAGCTACTAATTGTCGATGCATTGACGTGCATATGTTTTGCAACATACTTCTGTGTAAACCCACTATTGACCCTTGCCGCCTTCAAAGTAAGCTTCATATATTTTCCCCTCCTTCCGTTGGTTCTGTTTAACCTTACCACTTATTTCTCGCGGTGTCAATAGTTTTAACCGAACTTTTCCCGAAAAAGTATTGACTTTTTTCAGGTTAAAGCGTACATTATAAACTGTAATCGAAATGAGGTGCCACCTTTGACCAGCAACATATTTTACGATAAAATGATTTTTGCCGAAAATCTCCGCAGTTTGATGCAGAAACATGGCGAAAAGCAAACCGACATTGCAAAACTCTTGGGAGTGAGCAAATCGACCGTATCTGAATATTGTAAAGGGCAACAAATGCCTCGCATGGACAAAATTGAAATGCTCTCCGTCCATTACGGCGTCCTTAAATCTGAGCTATTGGAGCCGCAAACAGTTTCAGGCCAAGCAAGCGAAGACTCCAGCGAAAAGAAAAACATCGTCCGCATTGCCGGTCGTGATGGTTCTTATGTTGAAAAGAAATTGAGCGACGAACAAGTCGCCGCTCTGAAAACGCTCATCGACCAGCTCCCGGAAGCCGATGACCTTTGATGTAATCCTCGAATTGCGCATATACCAGCCGCTCGAGCGGCGAGGTTAAGAAGCGCTGCCGCCGGTACAGCTCCTGCATCCTGCTCCAGCGGAATTCGGCCGCGGCGTGGCTGATGTCGCACAGCTGCTCGATGTCCCCTGCTGACTGCACGCCGCAGCCCCACAACACGCACGCTGGCGCTAACAGCCTAGATGCAAACACGTTGGCCGCCTGCTCGATGGGATTGTCGCCCGGATCTGGCTCGCGGCACACGAGATCATACCGGCCGACATGGCCCAGGATGATGTGCCCCAGTTCGTGTGCGCAGGTAAAGCGCTGCCGCGCCTGGATCGCCAGGCCGGACACCATGATTGTCGGCGCACCGCCGATGACGGTAGACATGCCGTCGTTGCTGTCCCGCTCGGCCGGTGTATACCGCCGCACGGACACGCCCAGCGCGCGGCACACGCCGCTGATCCTGACCGGCAGCTCTGTCACCTCGCAGTCGATTAGGATGCGCCACGACGCATCGCGCGCGTCTTTGTAGTCTTGATAGTTCACCTTTCATCGCCTCCGCGCTTATTATGTGCAGAGGCAGCGCCGCAGCATAGTCCCATTTGTTGGACAGAACTTGCAAAATGTGTAATTTGCAGTGGACACCGCAGCGCCGGCATGATAAAATTGGGTGAATTCGCCGAATTCGACCAGTTTCTAACGGAGGTGCCCATTATGGCGTTCAAAAACACGTTGATTAAGTGCCTGATTTGGGTCGGTTTTCTGTTCGTAAGCAGTGCGATCACCACAGGGCTCGCTTACGCAGGCGTTCTCCTCGGCGCGATCCCAACCATATTGCTTTTTGCTGCCGCCTGCTACGCCGCGCGTTCCTGCTGCAAAGCATATGACCGGAAGCACGCGCCTTCGCCCAGAGCCACTGACGCCGGAGAAGAGCCGAGGTCCGACTCTCCAGCAGACGGCGCTGCCGCAGAAGGACCGGCGGAGCAGCAAGAAAACCGAGAAGAAGCCAAAATGGGCGAGATCGTCCAGCTCCCGAACGCCAAGAGCACACCGCCAGAGCATCCCGCCCGGGAGAATAAACAGCGCCGTATCTCGCCGAAGCCGGTCATCGTCACCCTCTCGGCAATGGTTGTTGCGCTTATCACCGCCTGCTGTTTGCTCGGGTATCATCTGCAATGCACGCAGAAAAGTCTATCGGCGGCAAACAGATCCATCATAGAGGCTTCTTCATATCTCCGAACGGCTGACGAACGCCTTGACAGATACGTGGATTACATCGAAGAATATGCACCGCGTAAATACGTTTCGTTTGTTGATAGATTCAGCTATTCCAGAACATTTGAAAGCTACCAGCGCAGCCACCCCATTCCGAGCCCGGATCCGTATCCGTGGAACAAATAAAAAGCCGCCCCGGTGCTGCAACACCAAGGCGGATAGCAGAAAACCACCATTCTCGAACAAAGGGAGTAGTCTGCCCTTTTATGGTATCATAGGGGGATAAAAAATGCAATGTAAAAAATGCGGCGCTCAGATCCCGGACGGCAGCCGGTTTTGCTGCGACTGTGGGAAGCCGCAAACGCCCGTCACGCGCCGGAAAAAGCGCGGCAACGGGCAGGGATATGTGTATAAGGCCGCGAACGGCACATGGCGCGCCAGTGTGACGCTGGGGTATATCGTGCAGTCGGATGGAACAATGCGCCGAAAAACGCGCACGAAGTGCGGCTTTGTCACGAAAAAAGAAGCGCTCGCGGCGCTTCCGGATCTGAAAAAGGCACAGGCAAAGCGCCGTGATCCAACGTTTAAGGAATTGTATGATGCATGGTTTCCCACACATAATGCGGACGATTCCACGCTGGGGTGCTACCGCGCTGCCATTAAGTATTTTACGCCGATCTGGACGATGAAAATATCTGACGTGGATATTGACGACCTGCAGGACTGCATCGACGAATGCCCACGCGGAAAGCGCACCAAGGAGAATATGCGTGCCACCTGCGGCCTGATGTATAAGTACGGCATCCCGCGCCACCTGATCCCGGAGAACCTGAATCTGGCGCAGTTTTTGTCCGTCAAAGGCGAAGCTGCCGCGCACCGTCCGTCGTTCACGGACATCGAGATTGAAAAGATCGGGCAGGCCGTCGGTGTCGTGCCATATGCAGACTATGTGTACTGCATGATCTACCTGGGCTTCCGGCCGAGCGAATTTCTTGCGCTGGACGTGAAGGACTACGACCGCGCGCAGCACTGTCTGGTCGGCGGCGCGAAGACCGCAGCCGGAAAAGGCCGTACCGTCACCGTGTCCCCGAAGATTCAGGCCATCGTCGACCGCGTCGCTGGCGGCCGCAGCAGCGGCGCGCTGTTTTGCGATGATGCTGGGAACGCCTGGACGCTCCGTGCTTTTACGGATCGCGCATTTTATCCGGCGCTCGAAGCCGCCGGCATCGACAATCCGATCGTGGAAGTGGCTGGTGGCGTCAAACGCCATAAGTACACGCCGCACTCCTGCCGCCACACGTTCGCCACGCTGGCCAAGCGCATCAAAGCACCGGAAAAGGATATGCTGGAGCTGATCGGGCACACCGACATATCCATGACGCGCTATTATCAAGACGTGGATCTGGACGACCTGCGAAAGATAACGGACGCAATTTAGGAAATCCTATTTCAAACTCGTTTCAAACTCCAAACCAGCAAAGCATTGAAAACACTACATTCTCGTATGAATGGGGTTCAAGAGGCCGGAAGTTCGAATCTTCTCACTCGGACCAAAATCCGCTGAAGCGAAATGCTTCGGCGGATTTTTTCGTTTCTCCCCTCCCCCACAATTCTGTACAGTTTGTAAACTCCGCGCGCAGGGACTTGACGATTTTCATGCAGCGCCTATAATAAGTGGCTCAGAAACGAAAAAACGACATCAGGTGATCCCATGAACATCGCGCAATGCATCCTTTGCATCCTGGCCGGGATCGGTGCCGGCGTTGTGACCGGCTTGGCCGGTCTGTCCGCCGCCGTCGTCATCACGCCCGTACTTGTCAGTCTCTGCGGCTGGGCCAGCTACGACGCCGTGACCGTCGCACTGGCCTCCGACGTGCTGGCGAGCCTGCTCTCGGCATACACATACTATAAAAACAAAAACATCGACCTCAAGCGCGGCAGTCTCGTCACGGTCACGGCCTTTCTCGGCACGATCATCGGCAGCTACTGCGGCTACCTCTTCAGCCAGCAGTCACCGGATGGGCTCGGCTATATCTCCATGCTCACGACGGTCTTTCTCGGCTTCAAGTTCCTGCTCAAACCGATCACCGGCGGGCACGATGCCGCTGCCGCATCCGGCCCATCCACCGGCAAGACCATCCTCGCCATGGCGCTTGGCTGCGGCATCGGCTGGGTCTGCGACTTTACCGGCAGCGGCGGCGGTATCCTGATGCTGACGGTTTTTACGCTGGTGCTTGGCTATAATCTGAAAGTCGCCGTCGGCACCAGCACGATGATCATGTCGCTCGTCGCGCTGACCGGCGCCGTCAGCCATGTCTCGCTGGGGGCGCAGCTGTTTCCGCTGCCCATGGCGATCGTTGTGGCTTCGTGCCTGTTGGGCGCAGTCGTCTCCGCAAAATTCGCCAACCGCTGTGAGATCCGGCGCCTGAATCGTATTGTCGGTGTCGTGCTGATCCTGCTGGGTGCCGTCACAATCCTGATCAAGCTGCTATAAACAATCCGTGCCCGCGCTCCATTATGGAGTGCGGGCACTTGCTTTTCGTCGCTTGGCACAAAGATTGTCCCATACCTGACAAAAAATTTGAATTTTATGAAGTTTTTTCGGAATCTACAGCGTTCGACACGTTTCTACTCCATTCTGTGTTAAATGCGCATCGCAGCGACCGGAAGACGCGCCGGGAACTGCAAATACGCTGAACAAAAAGGAGATCACCATGGACTTCAAGAAACTGTACTTCACCCTCTTCAACACCCTGAGCAACGCTGTGGAACGCATCAATACCCATGACTATGAGGAGGCAAGGCTGCTGCTGATCCATGCGCAGCAGGAAGCCGAGGAGTGCTACATCACGTCTGCATAAACAAACATGCAGCAGCCGGGCCGCACCTGAATGGGTGCGGCCCGGCCGGCTTTAGATGCCGCTGTCACCCGAGCTGGCGGGTCTTTTCAAACGCGGCATCCACGGCTGCGATGCAGCTGCCGCGAAAACCGCGCTGCTCGAGCGCATCCACGCCGGCGATCGTGCTGCCGCCGGGGCTGCAGACATCGTCCTTGAGCTGCTCCGGGTGCTTTCCGGACTGCAGCACCATCTCTGCACTGCCGGAGAGCATCTGCGCCGCGTAGCGGATGGCCTTTGCGCGCGGCAGGCCGCACTTGACGCCGCCGTCGGCCAGCGCCTCCATAAACATATACGCAAATGCGGGGCCGCAGCCGGTGATGGCGCAGCCGGCGTCGATGAGCGTCTCGGGGATGGGGTCGACGATGCCCGCGTCCGCCATGAGCGAACAAAACGCCGCGAGATCGGCATCCGTGACATTGCCATTGGCGCAATAGAGCACCACGCCCTGCCCCACGGCACAGGCGGTGTTCGGCAGGATGCGGATGATCTTCTTATCCGCGCCGAGCAGACGCGCAAGCCGCTCGAGCTGCACACCGGCGATCATGGACACGAAAATACTCTCCGATGCCGCGATGGGTGCCGCCAGCGACTGCGCGACGCCGTCGATCATCTGCGGCTTGACGCCGAGAAACACGAATTTGCTGCCGCTCAGGATCTCCTCCGGCGCGGCTGCCTGGCAGCCCAGCCGCTCGGCCGCCGCCGCGCTGTGCGCGGGGCTGCTGCAGGCAACGGCGACCTGCTCCCCCGTGACCTGCCGAGCCGCAGCAGACGCCAGCGCGCCGCCCATATTGCCGGCGCCGATAAAACCGGCTTCATACTTCATCATGGTACTCCCTCCTCAGCGGATCTGTCCGTCGCCGCGGATAATATACTTATAGGTACTCAGCTCGTCGAGCCCCATGGGGCCGCGGGCGTGGAGCTTCTGCGTGGAGATGCCCATCTCGCAGCCGAGGCCGAACTCGCCGCCGTCGGTAAAGCGGGTGGAAACATTGACATACGTCGCCGCGCTGTCCGTGCCGTTGATGAAACGCTCGGCACTTGCGGCGTCCTCGGTGACGATGGCGTCGCTGTGGTGCGTCGAGTGCGCGAGCACGTGCGCGATGGCGGCGTCCAGACTGTCGACCACGCCGACAGCGAGGATATAGTCCAGATACTCCGTGTCAAAGTCCTTGTCGGACGCGGGCGTACCGTCGATGATCTGCGCTGCGGCAGCATCCAGCCGCAGCTCGACCGGCGTGAGGCCCTTCGCCGCGCGGTCGTCGACCAGCACCTTCTTGAGCATGGGCAGAAACTCAGCCGCGACCGTCCGATGCACAAGGCAGACCTCCTCGGCGTTGCAGACCGAGGGGCGGCTGGTCTTGGCGTTTTCAATGATGCGCACGGCCTTGTCAAGGTCGGCATATTTGTCCACGTAAACATGGCAGATACCGGTGCCGGTCTCGATGCAGGGCACGGTGGCATTCTGCACGCAGGCGCGGATGAGTCCGGCGCCGCCGCGCGGGATGAGCAGGTCGACAAGGCCCTTGGCCTGCATGATCTCCGTCGCGCTCTGGTGGCTGGTATCCTCGACGATGTTGACGATGTCCGGATCGCCGCCCACGGACGCGATGCCCTGCTTGAGCACGGCCACGATAGCCTTGGCCGTGTGGAAGGCCTCCTTGCCGCTGCGGAGCATGCAGACGTTGCCGCTCTTGATGGCGAGCGCCGCAGCATCAGACGTGACGTTCGGGCGGCTCTCATAGATGATCGCGACCAAACCGAGCGGCACCTGTTTTTTGTAGATCTTCATGCCGTTGGGGTGGTCGATCTGCGCGAGGATGCGCCCCGTATGATCCGGCAGCGCCACGGTCGCACGGATACCGTCGGCCATGGCGTCGATGCGGCCCCGGTCCAGATAGAGCCGGTCGAGCATTACGTCCGAGATATGGCCGCGTGCAGCGTCCATGTCCTCGGCATTGCAGCGCAGGATGGCATTGCTCTCCGCCTGGAGGCTGTCGGCCATGGCGGACAGGATGCGGTTTTTGTCCTCGGCAGCAGCGTTGCAGATGCTGGGCCACGCGGCCTTCGTCCGCTTGAGAATCTCCATAGTCGTCATAGTAGTCCCTCCTCAGGAATGTGGTATCAGAAATCGGGTGCCGGCGCGTTTGCCATCCACGATGTCATAGAGCACTTCTGGCTTTTCGCCGTTGGCAATGACCATCTCGCAGCCGGCCGCCGTTGCGATCTGCGCGGCGTGCAGCTTCGTGACCATGCCGCCGGTGGCAAGCGCGGAGCCCTTGTCCCCGGCGAGCGAGAGAATGTGCGCATCAATGACCGGCACCGTCTCGATGAGATGCGCGTCCGGATTTTGGCGCGGATCGCTGTCATACAGGCCGTCGATGTCCGAGAGCAGGATCAGCAGATCCGCACCGATGGCGGCAGCCACGATGGCCGAGAGACTGTCGTTCTCACCGATGGTGTTCTCCACGCCGATCTCGTCCGTCGCCACGGCGTCATTTTCGTTGATGACCGGCAGTGCCCCCAGCTCCAACAAGCGTGAGAGCGTGTTGCGCACATTGCGGCTGCGCTGCTCGCTGCGGATGTCCTCGCCGGTCAGCAGCAGCTGCGCCACGATGTGATTGTACTCCGTGAAGAGCTTATCGTAAAAATACATCAGCTCGCACTGGCCGACGGCGGCAGCCGCCTGCTTGCCCGGCATATCCGCCGGGCGCCCGGGCAGGTTGAGCTTGCCGACGCCCATGCCGATGGCACCGGACGAGACGAGAATGATCTCATGACCTGCATTTTTCAGGTCGCTGAGCACTTTGCACAGTCGCTCCATACGCTGTATGTTCAGCCGCCCGGTGGCGTGTGCCAGTGTGGAAGTGCCGATTTTGATAACGATTCGCATAATGATCCCTCTTGCTGAATAATTGCATTTATTATAGCGCATCGGGCGCAAAATTGCATCCCTTTTTGCCTTTGCTGCGCAAAAGAAGCGCCAAAAATCACGCGCGCACGGCCGGACAGTTCGGCGACCTGCTCACGGAGCACCTGGAGATCGGCGGTGAGCTCGTGACCGACCTGAAAAACGACGAGACAGCCAAAGCCGACGACGCCCGCCGGCGCTGGTATGCAAACGCCGACGCCATCAGTGCGTTCCTCGCCGGTATCAACGCCTGCTGGAATGAGGAAACATGGCGCGAATTTCTTCTACAGCCATCTGGAGATGACGGAAAAAGAAGCGGCGCTGCGCCTGCAGAGCGACTATGCGGCCGACATCCGCATGTTCGATCAGATCAAGACCGAGGCGCTGCGGATGGCCGACGATATGTTCTGCGGTCTGGCCATGCGCTGCCGCTGAACGCACAACGGGAGACACCCTGCGGTGTCTCCCGTTGCATGTGAAAGAAGAACGAACGCTTGCCTGCACTCAGTCTGCAAACAGCGGCGTCGACAGATAGCGGTCGCCGGTATCCGGCAGGAGCACGACGATGGTCTTGCCCTTGTTCTCCGGGCGCTTGGCCAGCTCGATTGCCGCCCAGACGGCAGCGCCGGAGGAAATGCCAACCAGCACGCCTTCCTTATGGCCGATCAGGCGGCCGGTCGCAAACGCGTCCTCGTTGCTGACCGGGATGATCTCGTCATAGACCTTCGTGTTGAGCACATCCGGCACAAAGCCCGCGCCGATGCCCTGGATCTTATGCGGGCCGGCGTGGCCCTCGCTCAGGACCGGAGAGGTCGCCGGCTCCACGGCCACGACCTTGACCTTCGGGCACTGGGACTTCAGGTACTCGCCGACGCCCGTCACGGTGCCGCCGGTGCCGACACCCGCGACGAAGATGTCCACATTGCCGTCCGTATCCTGCCAGATCTCCGGGCCGGTCGTCGTGCGGTGGATCGCCGGGTTGGCCGGGTTGACAAACTGGCCAGGGACAAAGCTGTCCGGGATCTGCTCGGCCAGTTCGTTGGCCTTCGCGATCGCGCCCTTCATGCCCTGTGCGCCGTCCGTGAGGACGAGCTCCGCGCCATAGGCCTTCATGATCTGGCGGCGCTCCACGCTCATGGTCTCCGGCATAACGATGATGATGCGGTAGCCTCTGGCTGCGGCGACGGACGCCAGGCCAATGCCGGTGTTGCCGGAGGTGGGCTCGATGATGACGGAGTTCGGCTTGAGCACGCCGCGCTGCTCCGCGTCCTGGATCATTGCCAGCGCCACGCGGTCTTTCACGGAGCCGGCCGGGTTGAAGTACTCGAGCTTTGCCAGAATGCGGGCTTCGAGCTGCTGCTCTTTTTCAATATGCGTCAGCTCCAGAAGGGGCGTTTTTCCGATCAGCTGGTCAGCGGATGTATAAATCTTGCTCATGAGATGTTCCTCCATTTATGTATCGTAAGATAGTTATATGTATGTTTGACTCGTGATGAACTTGTGTGCGCTCAGCCGCCGCAACAGTGCCAGCAGATGCACAAACGGCCGGAAATGCGATTTTGCAATTTCATCGCCTACCTTCTCTGTAGGTTAACAGGATTATATCGCGCTTTACCCAGTATGTCAATAGGAAAATTCATTTTCTTTTTGTGCTAATATTTTTTAATGGACACTCAAAACGATATTTGACTATATATACTTTACGCAACGATAGTGCGAATGATTTGCGGATATGCGGCAGCCGTTTGGAATTACAGCCGCGAGCAGTGCCGTTATCTGTCGTTCATTTGCAGATCTTTGTGTTTTCGGCGTTTGTGCACAATACTTCCATAGCTTGACTTTTCAGAGCAGGCAGTGTTATACTATGTGCATAAGTGAACGTGGGGCGGTATGTGCTACCCGACATCTCCCCGCGACGGCGCTTATGTACATTTATCAAAGGAGTGGAATCAATGAAAAAGTCCCGCAAACTGCTCTGCGTGCTTCTCGCTGCGGTCATGATTTTCAGCATGCTGTCGGTCATGGCTTTTGCAGCCGATGAAGATGTCGCAGCCGAGGAAAGCGTCGCGGCTTCGGTCGAGGAGAATTCTCCGGAGACCGCCGGCGTCATCTCCGACGCACTCGGAAACATTTTCACCAACCTGCCCAACTATCTGGTCGTCGTGAAGACCCCGTGGGGCACCCTCGCAACCGGTGCTCAGGTCGTCCTCTACAACCAGAACAAGGACGAGATCGTTGCGACTGCCGCCGCCACTTATGGCGTTGCGGTCTTCGCCAAGAAGGATCGTCTCAACGCTTACAGCCTGTCCGCCACCTGGAAGCAGCCGTCCACTGGCATCCAGTACAAGTCTGCTCCGCAGCTCTCCGTTGGTAAGCTGCCGGATATTGACATTGTGACCGTTTACCCGACGTTCCGCATCGGTCTGAAGGATACGGACCATGATGCATACATTGTTGGCTATGACAATGGCTATGTCGGCCCGAACGACACGCTCACCCGTGCCGAGGCTGCACAGATCATCTACACGCTCATGACCGATGAGGCGAAGGCAGAGAACGCGAAGAAGAACGGCAAGACCTTCGTCGACGTCAGCAAGACCCACTGGGCATACGAGGCCATCACCATGATGACCAAGGCCAGCATTATGGTCGGCACCGGCGACGGCAAGTTTGCTCCGGACGCCGTGATCACCCGCGAGCAGTTTGCAACCATGATCGCTCAGCTGTTCAAGATCGAGGTCAACCAGCCCATCACCGGCTATATCTTCAAGGACCTCAACGGCAGCTTCGCTGATAAGTACATCAGCCTGCTGTACGCCATGGGCATCCTCGAGGGCAAGGGCGACAACACCTTCGGACCGAAGGATTCTCTGACCCGTGCTCAGGCGATCACGATCGTCAACAAGCTGATCGGCCGTCTGCCGGGCGATGGCACCACCAGCTTCGGCGCTGTCGCTGACCAGATGAAGACCTGGCCCGACAACATGGACACCTCTGCTTGGTATTACGCCGCTGTTCAGGAAGCGACCAACAGCCATGACTACACGCTGGACGTCAACTTCAACACCCTGAAGGATCTTAAGGGCGACTTCTTCCAGAACATCAAGCACCCGATCACCGAGCGCTGGACTGTGATCAAGTAATTTGATCTGATCAATCTGCAGCAGACACCTTCGGGTGTCTGCTGTTTTTTCTCTCTGCGCGGCAGGGCCCGGCATTTTTGCCGGGCCCTGCCCTTTTTGCTTATACGCGCCTGAATCAGGTGCGGTCGAATGCCGGGTTGGTCATATAGACATTCTTCTGATCCATCTTTTCCGTGGCCAGTCGCAGTGCTTCGCCAAAGCGCTGGTAGTGCACGACCTCACGCTCGCGCAGGAAGCGGATCACATCCGTCACATCCGGGTCATCGCACAGGCGCAGGATATTGTCATACGTCTTGCGCGCTTTCTGCTCGGCAGACATATCCTCCGACAGGTCGGCGATCACATCGCCTGTCACGCCGATCGTCGCTGCCGTCCACGGTGTGCCGGACGCAAACTGCGGAAACACCCCCGCCGTATGATCGACGAAATACGTGTCATAACCGGACTGTTTGATCTGCTCCGGCGTCATGCTGCGCGTGAGCTGATAGACGATCGTTCCGACCATCTCGAGATGACCCAGTTCCTCCGTGCCAATGTCCGTTAGGATCGCCGACAGTTCCGGGTACGGCATGGCATAGCGCTGGCTGAGATAGCGCAGGGAAGCGCCCAGCTCGCCGTCCGGCCCGCCATACTGCGAGCAGATGAACTTTGCCAGCGCGGGGTTGGAATTCTTGATGCGGATCGGGTATTCCAGTTTCTTTTCATAGACAAACATCGCTTACTTCCCCTCTCCTTCCTGCTGCCACGGCCAAGGCGCGTTGAGCCAGTCATAGACATCCGAACTTTCCAGATCCCGCAGCGAAATGGGGCCGTATTGCTCCACGTACCGCTTACGTCCCTCCGCGCTCAGGCGGATGCACTTTTGCAGCGTCTCGAACGCCTCGCGATCGTCCGGGTGCGTGTCCAGATACAGGTTCAGCTCCCGAATGACAAAGTCCATCGCCATCAGTTCGCACAGCGGCGTGCTGAGGTCGCCGGGTTTGTTGACCATGTTCATAAACGGCAGGTCCAGCCCCGGGAACAGCGTGCCGCGCGCCAGTGCCATGCGCTTGTCATACGCAGGCTCGCTGGACTGCTGCATGGGCGTCTGCGCCAGCGCCAGCGGCGCACATTCCGGCAGCGGGCCCTGCTTGAAATTGCATTTGTCCACAGTCGTTCCTCCTTTTCAGATCGGGCACTCGGCCCGCATTATCTTATGCAGGACCGGTTTGGCCGGTGCGGAACAGGACGAAAATAGGCGGCGCCGAATGGCGCCGCCTGTACGGAACGGATCGTTATTTCTTTTTCGGCAGTGCCATGCCGGTCTTTTTGAGCGTAATGCGCAAAAACAGGAGCGAGAGCGTCAGCGAGGCGATCTCCGCGATGGGGAACGCGAACCAGACGTCCCGCAGCACACCGGCCAGCGACAGCAGATAGGCCGCCGGGATGAGCACCACGATCTGACGCGCAATGGAGATGAACATGCTGTAGACACTGTAGCCAAACGCCTGGCACGAGGAGCCGGCCACGATGCTGATACCGGCAAATATGAACGCCAGACTCATGATGCGCAGCGCGGGCGCGCCGATCTCCAGCATGGCATCCGACGCGTCGAACATCGACAGAAGCTCCTTCGGTATGAGCTGGAACACGAGGAAGCCCAGCGCCATGATAATGACGGCGTAGAGCATGCCCAGACGGATCGTCTTATGGATGCGCTCCGGCTTCTGCGCGCCGTAGTTGTAGGCAATGATCGGCACCATGCCGTTATTGAGGCCAAAGACCGGCATGAACACGAAGCTCTGGAGCTTGAAATAAACGCCGAACACGGCGACCGCCGTGGACGAGAACGTGATGAGGATCAGGTTCATGATGAAGCACGTCAGCGACGAGATGCAGCTCATAATGATCGACGGGATGCTGATGGCCGTGATCTCACCCATGAGCTTGCCGCTCGGCCGGATGTGGCGCAGGCGCAGGTGCACCTCCGGGTTCTTGCAATGGTTGAGGATAACCGCCACGACCGCACCCAGGCACTGACCGATCACCGTCGCCCAGGCGGCGCCGGCAATGCCCATCTTTGGGAAGCCGAGCAGGCCAAAAATGAGGATCGGATCGAGGATGATGTTCGTGATCGCGCCGACCAGCTGCGTGACCATGGAATAGATCGTGCGGCCAGTCGCCTGCAGAAAGCGCTCAAACGTGATCTCGCAGAACACACCGAACGAGCATAGCACGCAGATATTCAGATACGTAATGCCGTACTCAACGATGGACGCGATATCCGTCTGCGCGCGCATATAGGCGCGGATGCCGAGCAAGCCGCCAACGAGCACGAGCAGATAGCTCAGCAGCGCCAGCAGCAGACCGTTGACCGCAACCTGATTGACGCGCTCGGCGTTTTTCTGCCCCAACGCGCGCGACAACAGCGCATTGATGCCGACGCCAAAGCCGACGGCAATGGAAATGATGATGTTCTGCAGCGGGAACGCCATGGACACGGCCGTGAGTGCATCCTCACAGATGCGCGAGACAAAAATGCTGTCCACGATATTATACAGCGCCTGCACGAGCATGGAGATCATCATCGGGACCGCCATGGACAGCAGGAGCTTATTTTCAGGCATGGTGCCCATTTTATTTTCGCGAAGGGTTTCTTCCGGCATATCGTCTCTCCTAAAAGTATCCGCAAATAAAGTCCAACGTCACGAATGCCTATTATAGGTTGCCCGCAGCGGAATGTCAAGGTGTGCTGCATTTTTCACTTGAAAACGACGCGCGGCCGTGTTATAATAATCCCGCTTGTGGGATTAGTTCATTGGTAGAACACCTGCTTCCCAAGCAGGATAGGCGGGTTCGATTCCCGTATCCCGCTCCAAAAAAAGCAGCTTTTATGGCTGCTTTTCTCATATCCAGATCAAAACACCGCCCGAAGCAGCTGGCTCCGAGCGGTGTTTTCGTTTTACAGCAGCAGGATGCCGGCCTGCTCACAGACGGCGGTCGTCTCGTCATCCCAGACGGACGCCTGCACCTCGCCAATGTGCGCCTTGCCAAGCAGCAGCATGGACAGGCGCGACTGGCCAATGCCGCCGCCGATC
>ERZ894196.307-NODE-307-length-15997-cov-10.693138_pt1 | contig 15997 bp, 16 predicted proteins | sample MGYA00380284_ERZ894196 | MGnify/ENA primary metagenome ERZ894196 (study PRJEB32331, sample SAMN06328427) | human gut metagenome | biome: human gut microbiome; feature: stool | host: Homo sapiens | collected 2011-10-21 ...
GCTGACCTGCGCTGACAGGGAATGATGCATGGCGTCTTTCGCGGAGGAGACCCGCGCGTATGCGGCCACCCGCGTCAGCTTGGGCAGGGCCGTTTTTGTGAGCAGGACCCGTTTTACTACTCTGTCCATGTCTGCCTCCTTTGTATCAAACTTGGGGTACTGTATCTATCACTCTAAACGGCCAGAATAGCAAGTTTTATACGGCAAAAATGCTGCTTTTTTCGATTCCAAACTTCTCCGCGATCAGCGCATACATTGCGGCCTTGTCTCCGCTGGCCAGAAAGCCCTCGGCCTCCAGCTGATCCACAAAGGACAGCGCCATATGATAACGGAGCAGATTATCCGGCGAATAAGCATCAGGCTTCTGCTCCATGACGATCTCCTTTCCGGTACTGATGATTCCAAAACTGGCTACGGCAGCGGTCCGAGCAGTATTTTTTCTGCTTCCGGCCCGGAGCCGGATAGATAGCCTTTCCACAGACCGGGCATATGGCCTCCGGCTTCATGTGACGCTGGATATGGGATTTGACGGTGTTCACCGACAGGCCGAGACGACGGGCGATCTGCGTCGGACCATGACCATCCATCCGCATCTGCTCGATGGCCATACGTGTTTGCACTGGCATCATATGTTTTCCTCCTTTCAGCCCCAAAAGAAGCGCTCCCGGCAATAGCCGCACAGGATGCTCCCCGGCCTCGGATGTTTGGGTACGCGGATGATCTTTCCGCAGTACTGGCAACGGGCGTCCCGCATGGTGAAATGCCTGTAGATATACCCCTTCACGGTACTCACGGGCAGGCCCAAGTGCCGCGCGATTGCCGTAGGGCCGTAGCCCTCTTTTCGCATGCAACAGATCTCCAGCGCGTTCTCTTTACTCATCATGGTGCTGCACCCTCTTTCGGTATACGTCATAGCAGGCGCGGCTGCAGAATTTCCGGTGGGCATTCCCATAGCAGCGGAACTCCTCTCCGCAGTTCTGGCAGGTGATCGTGTAATACGCCATGCGCCGGATCAGATCCGGGTGGCTGTTCCAGTATTTCATCCGGCAGCGGTCCGAGCAGAATCTCCTCTTATGCCGTGTGTGCTGTTTAACGTATTTCCCGCATTGGGGGCAGAACAAGACCCCACCCACGGGCCGATCTGCCGGGGACGATGAAATAACACTTTTCTGTTTGGTATTCATGTCGTTCCTCCACGGTGGTCCGGGAGAGCAGAAACCCCACTCTCCCGGACCGAATGGTTTACGCGGTGATCTGCAGGATCTTCACAGCGTCCGGCTGGATGAGCTTGCCATCCAGAAACTCATAGGCCAGATAGCCGATCTGTCCAGCTTCAAAGAATTTCTCCTTCAGAACACGGACTGTCAGCGGCTCCCGCTCCACGATCCAGTAGAATGAGAAGTCCCCGAAGGCGATGGGCTTTGCCCCGGCCCCGGCAGAGGGCATGTGGTTGTCGATGTACACGGGCTTGCCGAGGATCATATCGTTGGCATGATTCCAGATCGGATTGCCGTCCTTATCCTTCAGTAGCCGGATGGCAAGAGCAGTATCATCATTCATCAGCCAAGCCCCGCGCTGACGGAACTGCTTGTCCACAGAGAAGTACAGGCGGATCACATCATCGAAGGTGATCGCGGATGCGGTGACGCCAACGGCAGCGCCGTTCTCCGAGAGGATGCCCGTGGGCATGTCCACTCCGGTCCCATTGATGAAGCCGTCGCTCTCCGCGCTGCCGAAGCACCGGGCCATGCGCTTGATGAAGTAATCTCCAAAGACATGAGGATTGTCCTGCAGGAAACTGGCGTCCATTCTCATAATCGCGGCCAGCTTATGATCCTCCATGGCGAACTCCGTAAAGTCGTTGATGCCGTCATAGATCGGGATCGCTTCGCCATCAGGCACCCACGCGGCATCATCTGTCGTATGCTTGCCCAGCAGCTTGGAGGGACCGCTGTGGGAATAAACGTAAGTGCCGATGGTACGGAACAGGCTCTCCCGTTTGAGGGCTTCGTCATACTTGGTGGCAGAGCTCGTGGGGAGCACATAGCTGCCAGACGGCTTTTTTCCGGCCTCCAGAAAGGCGTCGCTGTCCTCTCTGCCTCTGGCGTAGTCCCAAAAGTTCTTGAAATACTCAGGCTGGTTGGGAAGATCGAAGTTGCTGTTGTTGGAATTCATAGTGTTTTCCTCCATAGTTTTTGATTTTTGGGTTAATTACCCGTTTGAATATGCTTTTTTGCGTAAATGACCCCGCGCCGTTGCCCGGAAGCAAAGGCCGTAGAGATTTTGACCGCCCTACCCCCGTCACAGGCACTCCGGGCACTCGTAGAGGGACAAACGATGCTTGTTCGATGGCCGGGAGATCGCTCGCATCACCACGCCACAGATGGGGCAATGGATGCGGTAGGCGCTGGCCTGCCGGGTTCCTCACGGGCGATCAGGCGATACCGCTTTGGGACCAGCTCCTCCAGATAGAGCGCTGCGGTCCCGGCGACCTTTTCCCGGTCCGGGGAGCAAAACAGCGGGGACTTGTCCAGTCCGTCCGTGTCCCGGTCGATCAGGGGATGGTAGAGTACATCCGTCATGCTTATGCCCTCACAGCCTTGACGGGCTTACCGTCCGGATCGAAGAAGCGTCCGGCACAGAAGTCCAGTGCGTCCTGATACTCGGCAAAGACCACACAAGCAAAGTCATACTCTACCTTCCAGTAATCGTAGGCGGGATCGGTGCTGTGGGAGACCACGACGGGCATCCCTTTTCGCGTCTGAAACACGGCTTTGCATTCAAACTTCCCGCGAGAGAAGTCCTTGGGATCGTAGGCGGTCTTGCCACCGTAGTTGATTTTGAATCTCATGATGTTCCTCCTGAAATAATAATCGTGGTTGGATGGACAGGGCACGAAAGCCTGTGTTCATCGTATTTGCGAGACTCTGTTTGCCTGCCCCATCCGGCCTGCTGTGATGTTGGTGTGGAGGTCGTGCTGGTCATTCCTATAATCTTTCTTATAGGTATTATTTTTTGTTGTCCTATAAAGACCTTTAAGAAAAGAGCTCCATGACCTCCACACTTGGGGGATGGATACTAACCGGGTACGGGGCAGCAAAGGCTCCTCGCCTGATGCAGTTTTCCGTACATTGTGATCACCTCCGATCTGTACTGTTTGTGAGAGCAGGACCCTCACCCTACGGAGAAATGGTGGCTGCTTTGACCACCCTGTTCCGAAAAAAGATGTGCGCCTCAATATACGTCCACGGGAGAGGGCGAAACTTTTATGGTTTGCCAGCTTTTTTCACCATACGGAGAAAAGGAAGCGGTTTTGTTCGGGTGTTTTCAAAAACATTTCTCCAATATACGGCCACGGAAGAGGGCAAAAGTTAGGCGCTTTTCAAAAAAGATTTTGAAAACTGATCTCAATATACGTCCACGGGAGAGGGCGAAACTTTTATGGTTTGCCAGCTTTTTTCACCATACGGAGAAAAGGAAGCGGTTTTGTTCGGGTGTTTTCAAAAACATTTCTCCAATATACGGCCACGGAAGAGGGCAAAAGTTAGGCGCTTTTCAAAAAAGATTTTGAAAACTGATCTTCTGCCTTACGGAGAAACACGGGCCGTTTTGAGCGGGTGTTTTCCGATATACGGAGAAAAATATGTCATTTTGATAAGGTGTTCTCTCCAAAAACTTTTTTCTGCTTCCTCCACCATACGGAGAAACGAAGGCCGTTTTGTTAACCTGTTTTCCCGAAAAAGATTTGCTCCCCTGATATACGGCCACGGGAAAGAGGAAAACTTAACCACTTTTCAAAAAAGGATTAGAAAACGTAAAAACTGCCTCCGCAAAAGCTGCGGAAGCAGTAGATTATCCAGCTGGATCGTGATATAATATTATGTCAAAATATAAGTGTGATTTGTTTTTTGTTGTGCTGGGAGGCGACCAACATGACCCCTGAAGAAAGAGCCAGACAACTGATCGATGCCCGTCTTGCGCAATCCGGCTGGGTCGTTCAGGATCTGAAAAAAGTGAATCCCACGGCTTCTCTCGGTGTTGCTGTTCGGGAATATCCCACCAGTACCGGGCCAGTTGACTATGCTCTTTTTGTTGATGGGAAGCCCGTAGGCGTGATTGAAGCGAAGAAGGATGAGCTGGGCGAGAACATCACGGTCGTCGAGGGCCAGTCCGGGCGCTATGCCAACAGCACCTTCAAATATATAACCACCGAGTATAAAATCCGCTTTGCCTATGAAGCCACCGGGCAGCTTACCCGTTTCACGGATTATGCTGATGTCAAGTATCGCTCCCGGCGTGTATTTTCCTTCCACAGACCGGAAACACTGCTTGCTCTACTCACAAAGGGCGATACGATCCGCAATAACATGAAGCATTTTCCGGCCTTTGATACCGCCGGATTCCGCAAATGCCAGATCACAGCGATCCGGAATCTGGATGCTTCCTTTGCGGATAATCGCCCCAAGGCGCTGGTGCAGATGGCAACCGGCGCAGGCAAGACTTTCACAGCAATCACGGCAGCATACCGTCTGCTGAAGTTTGGCAAGATGAAGCGCATCCTGTTCCTTGTGGACACCAAGTCACTGGGCGAACAGGCGGAGCGGGAATTCCTTGCCTATACGCCGAATGACGACAACCGCTCCTTTGCCCAGCTTTACGGTGTTCGCCGCCTGAACAGCTCCTACATCCCCAATGATATCCAGATCTGCATCAGCACCATTCAGCGGATGTACTCCATCCTGAAGGGCGAGGAAATGGATGAATCCGCAGAGGAAGAATCCTTCTTCGAGCAGGCCGGAGCCGACACACAGGCTGCAAAAGAGGTCGTCTATAACGAAAAGGTTCCCCCGGAGTTTTTCGACTGCATCATCGTCGATGAATGCCATCGGTCGATCTATAACGTTTGGAATCAGGTGCTGGAGTATTTCGACGCCTTCATCATTGGCCTGACCGCCACGCCGGACAAGCGTACCTTTGCCTTTTTCAACCAGAATGTGGTCAGTGAATATTCGCGCGAGCAGGCCATTATTGATGGTGTCAATGTGGGTGAGGACATCTTCCTCATTGAGACCGATGTTACGAAAAACGGTGCGACTATCCTCAAGCAGCAGATCGAGTATCGGGACCGCCTGACCCGTGCCAAGCGCTGGAAACAGATGGACGAGGACCTGATCTATACCACATCAAAGCTGGATCGGGATGTTGTGAATCCCAGCCAGATCCGCACCGTGATCCGGGCATTCCGGGATAACCTGTTCACACAGCTTTTCCCGCATCGGCGCGAAGTACCTAAGACGCTGATCTTTGCCAAGACCGACAGCCATGCGGATGATATCATTCAGATCGTCCGGGAGGAATTCGGTGAGGGCAATGAATTCTGCCAGAAGATCACCTGTCAGGCGGATCGTCCGGAGACGGTTCTCAGTGCCTTCCGTAACGATTATAATCCCCGTATTGCCGTCACCGTTGACATGATCGCCACCGGGACAGATGTGAAGCCCATCGAGTGCCTGATCTTCATGCGCGATGTCCGCAGCAAGAATTATTTTGAGCAGATGAAGGGGCGCGGCACCCGCACCCTCAGCAAGGACGACCTGCAGAAGGTGACGCCTTCCGCCACGGAGAACAAGGATCATTTTGTGATCGTGGACGCCGTTGGCGTCACGAAATCCAAAAAGACCGAGACCCGCACGTTGGAGCGCAGGCCCTCCGTCAGCATGAAGGAACTGATGCTGAATGTGGCCATGGGCGCAAAGGATGAAGACACCCTCACATCCCTTGCAAACCGTGTGATCCGGCTCAACAGCCAGATGACCGACCGGGAGCGCACCGAATTCAGCAGCACCGTCGGCAGCAGCGCAGGGACTCTTGCCCAGCGGCTGTTGGATGCTTTTGATCCGGATATTGTTTCCTCAAAGGCCGGTGTCGATCTGTCCGACGATCATGAGCCGACTGAGGACGAGCAGTGCCGCATGGATGAGGCAAAGAAGGCGCTGATACAGCAGGCCGTGCAGCCCTTCTATAATCCGGATATTCGCGATTACATCGAGAATGTGCGCCGCAGCCATGAGCAGGTCATCGATTCTGTGAATATCGACACGGTGCTCTTTGCCGGGTATGATACCGACAAGCAGGCGAATGCAGACCGCATCCTCAAGACCTTCCATGCGTTTATCGAGGAGAACAAGGATGAAATCCTTGCCCTGCGGATCATTTACGATCAGCGGTATAAGGACCGTCCCATGGCGATCACAAAGCTCAAAGCCCTGTATGAAAAGCTGAAGGCGCAGAACATCACCATCGAGCGCCTGTGGGAATGCTATGCCATCAGGAAGCCGGAAAAGGTCAAGCGGGGCACCGTGGCGCAGCTCACGGACCTGATCTCCATCATCCGCTTTGAGATGGGCTATGCCGATCACCTCGCCCCGTTCGCGGACAAGGTGAATTATAACTTCATGCAGTGGACGCTGCGCCGGAACGCAGGCCATATCCATTTTACGGATGAGCAGATGGAATGGCTGCGCCTCATCAAGGATCACATCGCTGTTTCCCTCAGTATTGAGCCGGAGGACCTTGACCTCAGTCCCTTTGACCGCAAGGGCGGTCTGGGCAGGTTTTACGATGTGTTCGGGGACAGCTATGAGGCGATTTTGCAAGAAATGAATGTGAAACTGGTGGCGTGATATGGAAGTAAAGAAGCTAAAAGAATGCTGCACTATAATTGCAGGGCAGTCCCCGGAATCCAAATATTACAATTCCAACGGTGATGGGCTTCCGTTTTTTCAAGGTAAAGCCGACTTCGGTGAGCTATATCCGTCCATACGAGTGTATTGCTCCCAACCAACGAAAATAGCTGAGAAGGATGATATCCTCCTTTCCGTCCGAGCACCTGTTGGCCCGACCAATCTTGCTCCATGCAAGGTGTGCATTGGGCGCGGCCTAACTGCAATCCGTCCCTCAGAAGTATTGCTCACTCGCTATGTTCTCCTTTTTTTCAGATATTTTGAGGCACAACTGGCTTCTAAAGGCACAGGGACAACATTTAAAGCCATAACGCAGGATGTCGTTAAGAATCTTGAAATACCCATCCCGCCCCTCCCGGAGCAGGAGCGTATTGTTGCCCGGATTGAGGAACTGTTTTCCCAACTCGACGCCGGGGTGGAAACGCTGAAGAAAACAAAAGCACAGCTTGCGGTGTACCGGCAGGCCGTGCTGAAAGAGGCGTTTGAAAGTGTGATTCCTGAGAGCGATACTTGCAATGTTGAGGATGTATGCAAAGACATAAAGGTCGGAATTGTTATCAAGCCTGCACAGTATTACACATCTGCGGATGTAGGGGTACGTGCGTTTCGGTCTGCAAATGTAAGGGAATTCGCTGTGAATGATTCAGATTGGGTATATCTCACAAAAGCTGGACACGAGGCAAACCTGCGAAGCGAAATACATACGGGTGATGTGTTAGTTGTTCGGTCTGGATACCCCGGAACGGCGTGCGTTGTGCCGCCTACATACAACGGTTGCAACGCAATAGATATTCTGATTGCAGTTCCGTATGCTGAAAAAATCCTTCCTGAGTACCTATGTGCATATACAAATTCCCCATTGGGGAAAAGAATTATTCAAGAGAAGAAGCGTGGCGTCGCTCAAGCACACTTCAATGTAAGCGGCTATTCAAAGACACCAATAATAGTACCCTGTTTGGAAACTCAAAAGCGTGTTGTTGCCGAGATAGATTCCCGCTTATCTGTATGTGACAGCATTGAGCAGACGGTGGATGCTGCCTTGCAGCAGGCAGAGGCCATGCGACAGAGTATTTTGAAAAACGCCTTTGAAGGGAGGCTGTGAGCATGCCAACGATTACAGATTGGCTGATGGTAGGAATAACACTCGTTTATGTTATCGCCACGATTGCTATATGGTTTGCAAACCATAAGTCTGCTCGTGCTACAGAGAAACAGCTTATTGAATCAAAGCGTCAATTCGATGAAACAAAGCGCCTAGAACACATGCCGTACATGCAGGTATCTTTTGGCAAATGGAAAACCCGTGATGAACGCGGCTCTTATCTTCCCAATATGATGCTGGATATCAATTGCTCCGGTGATAACCGCTTTGCATCTTCTGGTAAGAGCATAGATGTAACAAATATCGGACTTGGTCTGGCTGTAAATATAAAATGCAAATGGATATCATCAGGAATAGAACAGGAGCAGCACTTATCCGCCAGTCTATTAAAGCGGGGTGAATGCTGTAATAGCACGTTTATCATTTCTGCCGCTATACCAGAAAAAGAACCGCAATATGCCGATACATCTCTGATTATATGTTTTGATGATTTTTTTGGCAATCATTATGAACAGACAGTTGCTATCTCTTTTCAGATCTATCCTCACCACATAAGTCTCGTACAGTACAGCACAAAGCCACCCAAGTACATCGAGGGTTAAGGGGGTTAACCTATGCCTGAACAAACATCATCTATCATTTCAAAAGTCTGGGGCATGTGCAACCCGCTCCGCGATGACGGATTATCCTATGGAGATTATCTGGAGCAGCTTACATACCTGATATTCCTCAAGATGTCGGACGAGTATGCCAAGCCGCCATATAGGAAGGAGTCCGGTATTCCTGCCGGCTATACATGGCAGGATATGAACACCCTTACCGGAGCAGCGCTGGAAGAACAGTACAAAGATACACTGGAAAAGCTGGGGGAGCAGGGCGGCATCCTGGGTCAGATCTTCAAGGGCGCGATCAACAAGGTCAGCAACGCCGCGATCCTTTACCGGATCGTGCAGATGATCGACCGGGAAAAATGGGTCTCCATGTCTTCGGACGTGAAGGGCGAAATCTATGAGGGCCTGCTGCAGAAAAACGCAGAAGACGTAAAATCCGGCGCAGGCCAGTATTTCACACCGCGCGCACTGATCCAGGCGATGGTCGCCTGCATCCGGCCGGAGCCGATGAAAACGATCGCGGACCCCTGCTGCGGCAGCGGCGGATTCTTCCTCGCGGCGCAGGCTTTTCTTGCCGACCCGGAGAACTATACGCTCGATCGGGAGCAGAAGGAATTCCTGAAAAACGGGACTTTCTACGGAAATGAGCTGGTGGCGTCTACCTTCAAGCTGTGCCTGATGAATCTGTACCTGCACAACATCGGGGATATTTACGGCAGCGTTCCTGTCGCCCACGGCGATTCGCTGCTCACCGATCCCGGCTATCGCGTGGATTACGTTCTCACCAACCCGCCCTTCGGCAAAAAATCCTCCCTCACCTTCACCAATGAGGAAGGCGAACAGGAGGAAGAAGACCTCGTATATAACCGTCAAGATTTCTGGACCACCAGCAGCAACAAGCAGCTCAATTTCGTCCAGCACATCAATACCATCCTGAAAGCCACGGGCAAGGCCGCTGTGGTCGTGCCGGACAACGTGCTCTTTGAGGGCGGCGCTGGCGAGATCGTCCGCAAGAAACTGCTTGCTACCTGTGATCTGCATACAATCCTGCGTTTGCCCACGGGCATCTTCTATAAGCCGGGCGTCAAAGCAAACGTCATTTTCTTCGATAAGCGTCCGGCCAGCGCCGAAACACAGACGAAGGCCGTCTGGATCTATGATTTCCGCACCAATGTTCACTTTACGCTGAAACAGCACCCTATGCAGTATTCCGATCTGCTGGACTTCATCGCCTGTTATCATCCGGAGAATCGGTACGAACGCACCGAAACGTGGAGCGAAGATAACCCGGATGGCCGCTGGCGCAAATTCGATATTGCCGACATCCTTGCGCGGGACAAGACCAGCCTCGATATCTTCTGGATCAAGGACAAGTCCCTTGCCGATCTGGACAACCTGCCCTCGCCCGACGTGCTGGCTGACGATATCATCGAAAACCTCCAGAGCGCGCTGGAGAGCTTTCAGGAGCTGAAGGCGCAGTTGAAATAGAGGAATGTCGTTAAATATGAGCCCGGCATCTTGTCGCAAAAGGATTATGAACTCTTGCTGGTGTGCGAGAGATTAAGAGAGTATTGTAAAGAGCTCCCCCGTATTCCTATGTGCAGTACATTACACAGAAGTCGCACTCACCTCACGCTATATGAGAAATTTAGAGAATTATACGGAGGCAACGTATGAGCAGTAATAATCCTACTTCCATATTGGCATCGTTTTCGACTATGAAAAGTTTAGTGGATGCCCAGCAGTACCAAAGTCCATACCAAATACTTGCCGAGTTTATCCAGTATATCATCATAAAAAGCAATCTACACTCCTTTACCGCGATAGAAATGAAAAACCGGCTATTTGAAGTGTTTGGCTTTGATATTCCGGAGGCTGTTGTACGGACTACCGTTCGTGGTCTGCAATTCATTAAGACAGAAAACAGTATTTACCATGTGAACCAGATTGAGCTTAAGGACAATTCCGTATTCGAAGAGATGAAAGCCGTTGCAGAGGCAAATAATACTGATATTATCGATCTGCTGATTGCTTTTGCGCAGGAAACTAACCCTTCGAGCGCTATATGGGCAGATGCATTAACACAAGAGTTTATTGCATACCTCCTTGATGATCAGCAGACGACCGCTGCAGGGAAATATACTGATCTGATAGGGCGGTTTATCCTTAAAAACGAATCCGACGAGAAAATTCAGTCAGCTTTGACAGCGATACGGGAAGGAAGCATATTATATATTGGGCTGAATCATAATATAAGTGAGACTGGGAGTCTTAGAAAGCCCTTATGAATGCCTGTTTGTATTATATATGCGATCGTGCGCCCAAACTGCGCAGAAGCTATCCGATACTCTTTGATGAGACTGGCCGATGCGGAGAACTGTCCGCTCGTCAGAGCGACTCTGCTGCACTTACTTCAGATTGACTGCCAATGCGCAGAAAAGTTCCATGCCGGTCTGCATGACGCTTTCGTCAAAATTAAAGTGCGCGTTGTGCAGCAGTGCGGTGCAGCCCTTTTGCTCATTGCGCGTGCCGAGCCAGTAAAATGCGGCGGGGAACTCCATCGCGTAGTAGGAAAAATCCTCTGCGCCCATCATCGGGTGCGGCAGCTCGATCTGATGGTCTTTGCCGACGACGTGATCCATAACAGATCTCGCGTAATCGACCATATCATTGTCGTTGCGCAGACCCAGTACGCCCCGTTTGACCTGAATGTCACATTCCGTGCCGGTCGCGTAGGCGACGCCCTGTGCAACGCGCTTGAGATTGTCGATGATGTAGGTTCGGGTCTCTTCCTTCTGGCAGCGAATGGTACCGGCGAGATGCGCGCTTTCTGCGACGATGCCCTTGGCGGTCCCGGCCTGAAAGATGCCGATGGAGCAGACGCACGGGTCGAACGGGTCCGTATGCCGCGACATAAAGCTTTCCATCGCGGTTACAAATTTTGCCCCGGCAGAGAGCGCGTCGATGCACTCGTTGGGGCGGCCGGCGTGGCCGCCTTTCCCGATGAATGTGATGTCAAAGGAATCGGTGGAGGCGGCGACAGGCCCCTTCTTCAGCGCGACAAAGCCAGCCGGATAGTCATTGGAGACATGCTGCCCGAATGCAGCGACGATTTTGTCGGCAAGGCCGGTGTTTTGAATTTGCGGCACCATTTTGACGGCGCCGCCGAGACCGGGCCCCTCTTCTGCGGGCTGAAAAATCAGCAGGATGTCCGTCGGGAGCTCGTCCGCGTATTCCTGGAGGATCTTTGCCGTGCCGAGCAGCATGGCGGTGTGCCCGTCGTGCCCGCAGGCGTGCATTTTGCCGGGGACCTGAGAGCAGTAGGGGAGGCCGGTCTCTTCCTGCAGCGGGAGCGCGTCCATATCTGCGCGCAGGGCGACGATCCGGTCGTGGTTTTGCCCACGGATGAGTCCCAGAACGCCGAGCTCAGACGGGAGGATCGCAATGTGCTCCCGCTCGAGGAAGGTCTTTACCAGCTTTTCCGTTTCTCCGGTGTCAAATCCGGTTTCAGGATGTTTATGGATCGTGCGGCGCAGTTCAATGACCTCCGGCAGAATGTCGGCGGCGCGCGCCTTCATGGCGGTGTGCAGGGAGGTGTGGAATGCTTCGTTCATGATGCAGCCTTACACCTGACTCAGTAGCCGATCGCGGTGCCGATCACCAGCATAATGGCGCCGAGCACGGACACGATCAGGAAAATGGGCAGGACAAATTTCAGGTAGGATTCGAACTTTTCGTTTGCGGCAAACACATAGGCCATCATGCTGGCAGACGTCGGCCAGATCATGTTGGACAGGCCGTCACCCATCTGGAACGCAAGGATCGCGGTCTGACGGCTGACCCCGATGAGGTCGGACAGCGGCGCCATGATCGGCATCATGGCAGCAGCCTGTCCGCTGCCGGAGTTGATAAAGAAATTGACGATGGTCTGGATCAGGAACATGATAACAGCGCTGAGGCCGGCGGGCAGACCGCCGAGAATGCTGGACATGCCATACACCATAGTGTCGATGATGTTGCCCTGCGTCAGCACGAGCGAAACGGCTTTTGCCATGCCGAGTACCAGAGCGGCGGTGAACATTTCCTTGCCGTATTTCGTGAACATGGCGGCAATTTCATTGGGCTTGTAACCGGCCACAAGGCCGCCGATGATGCCGATGATAATATACAGGCCGGCCATCTGCACCATGCTCAGACTGAACTTGACGGTCAGTACCACAACGGCGACGACGGCGACAAACAGCGTGAAGACGACCCACTTGTCGCGGGTGGTCGCGGCTGCCTGCATGTTTTCGTTTTGCAGCTCCTGCGTATCCGGCTTATAGCTGCTCAGGCTGGCGCTCGGATTCTTTCTTACCTTTTCTGCATAGATGACGACATAGATCAGGCCGGCGAGACCGAGGACGAGCCAGGTGATGGTGCGGAACGTCATGCCGGAGTAGATCGGCAGCTCGCAGATCTGCTGCGCGACGACGACGGTGTTCGGGTTGGTCGGGCCGACCGCGAAGCCGACCAGCGCGCCGACGGCGACGACGCCCAGCGCGGTCATGACATCATAGCCGACGGCGAGGCACAGCGTAACCACGAGCGGGATGAAGGCGATCGGAGAGTTTACGGAACCGGTCAGGCCACCCCGGACGAAGAAGAACGCGTAAAAAATGATCAGCATGACCACGCGGCCTTTTGCACCGACCTTGCTGATGAAAGAGCCAAACACTCTCTCCAGTGCGCCCGTGGATGTCAGAATGCCCATGCCGGCGACGCACATGTAGATCAGAATGACGATGTTCGCCATGGAGACGAAGCCCTGCGGAATTGCGACAAACATATCAAACAGGTTGACCGGTGTCTGATCGATCCGGTGATAGGTGCCGGGGATGACCATTTTGACGTTATCTACGGTTCCGCGGTCAAATTGACCGGCGGGGACGATATAGGTCAGCACGGTTGCCAGCAGGATTACGATCAGGAGAATGATATAGACATGCGGGATGGCGTGCTTCTTTTTGGCCAATGAATTTGTGGCAGGTTTCATGGTTGCTCAGTTCTTTCTGAAGTGGCAGCATGTTAACAGTTTGTTTACACGTGCCGGATGAGGCATATTATAGTCCGAAAGAATAAAAATGTAACATATATTTTAAATTTTTTCGTAAATTTTCGTATTTCTAGAGCTTTTGTGAATATTTATGCTTGCTTTGCGCCGGTGTTTGGGCAGATTCACAGAATTTCTGGAACAGAAATCCTGCTGTGCCTCCGCATCTGGGCACAGTAAGGGAGTGCTGCTTCTTGGGGAAAAATATCGGCACAAAAACCACCGCATCCCCGTTGATTTGTACAGTAAAATGTGTTACGCTGGCACCACTGGAAGCCCGGCTTTGGCCGGGAAACTTTTGCTTATGGGAAGACAGGTATGGACTATTATCTTCTTGCGGATATGACGGTGCAGATCGGCTATGAGCTTGCTGTCGCCGGGGCGGAGACGTACCGGGTCGAGGAGACCATGCGCCGCGTGATCGAGGCCTATGGCACGGAGGGGCAGGCATTTGCCATCCCGAACTGCGTTGCGGTCAGCTTTGTGGCGCCGAATGCCAAGCCGCTGACCATTATGAAGCGCGTGGGCTACCACGGCAATGATCTCGAGCGCATTGAAAAGCTCAACGCGCTCAGCCGGCGCATCTGCGCCGAGGTGCCTGAACCGGAGGAGGCGCAGCGCTGGCTCAAGGAAACGACGGCCGCCGTCCGCAGCTACGCCGTGTGGATGTATTACCTCGGCAATTTCATGGCAGCGGCCGGCTTTTGCTGCGTGTTCGGCGGCACGGTGCGCGACTGGCTCTGGGCGGGGCTGAGCGGCCTGATCATCGGCTTCGTGACGCGCTGCATGGACCGGCTGGAGGTCAACCCGTTTTTCAGCACCATAGCAGCGTCCTTTCTCATGGCGCTGCCGGCGTATGTCGCCGCCGGCCTCGGCTGGCTCGACTGCGTGGCGGTCGTTATCATCGGCGCGCTGATGCTGCTGGTGCCCGGACTGCTCATCACGAACTCCATGCGTGATATTATCTACGGCGACACGAGTTCCGGCGTCAGCCGCATCGTGCAGGTGCTGCTCTCGGCGTTCGCCATCGCGCTCGGCACGGCGGCGGCGTGGTACGTTACGACTCCGATCTATGGGCACGCGGAGACGGCTGCAGCGCTGACCTATCCGCTCTGGGCACAGGGGATCGCGACGTTTGTCGCCTGCCTGGGATTTGTGATCCTGTTTAACGTCCACGACTGGGGCAGCGTTTTGTGTGCGCTCGGCAGCGCGCTGACCTGGATCGTTTACCTGCTGTGCAGCAGGGCGGGGTGCAGCGTCTACAGTGCGAATTTTTTCTCCGAGGTCGTGGCTGCGGTCTATTCCGAGGGCATGGGGCGCTGGCGCAAGTGTCCGGTCACGTCGTATCTGGTCATTTCCAGCATTCCGCTGCTGCCTGGCGCCGGCATTTATTATACGATGAGCATCGGCCTCTCGGGCGAGGTGCAGGAGGCGCTGCAGAAGGGTCTGGAGACCGCCGGAATCGCGGGCAGCCTGGCTGTCGGTATCCTGCTGGTGTCGACAGTGTTTCGTGCAGTAAATGCACGCAGACGCCGTGCACCGGCGTCCGGCCGCGAATGAACAGGGGAGGGCGGCATAATGAAGAAACCAAAGGTGCTTCTGTTTGATATTGATAACACGCTGCTGGACTTCAGCGCCGGTGCGATGCAGGCCATGGAGGAGATCTTCTGCGAGGCTGGCCTGCCGTTTGCGCCGGAGATGTTTGCCGTGTTTCAAGTGGAGAACGACAAGCTCTGGGCGCGGATCGAGCGCGGCGAGCTGACGATCGCCGGGCTGCGGGACGTGCGCTGGCAGACGATCCTGGCGCAGCTCGGGCTGGAGGCCGACGGTGCGGCGATGGAGGATGCGTTCCGCGTCCGGCTGCACGAGAGCGCGGTGCCGGTCGACGGGGCATCGGCTGTGCTGGCACAGCTGTACGGGAAATACCGGTTGTGCGCTGCGAGCAACGGGCCGTATACGCAGCAGGTGAATCGTTTGCGCCGGGCCGGGATGCTCGATGCGTTTGAGCAGCTGTTCATCTCCGGGCAGTTGGGCGCGGAGAAGCCGAGCCGGGTGTTTTTCGACCGGTGTCTGGCGCAGCTGCCGGGCATTCGGCCGGAGCAGTGCCTGATGATCGGCGATTCCCTCACGGCGGATATCGCAGGCGGCAGGGCAGCGGGGATGCAAACCTGTTGGTTTGACCCGGCCGATCGCGGCACGGCCATGCCGCCGCAGGCGGACTGGCGCATCACGCGGCTGGAAGAATTACTGGCCATTCTATAAAGACGAAAAGGAGCGCTCGCGGATATGTGCGGGCGCTCCTTTTGCATATGTATATAGACGCAAAACGCGGGTGCAGATTTCTCTGCACCCGCGCGGGTTTTATGCGTTTTTGGTGTCAGCCGAAGATCAGATCTTCATGCAGACATCCCATGCACGCCAGATGACGGTGCGCAGGTTGCCGATGGCA
>ERZ894196.311-NODE-311-length-15944-cov-15.905029_pt1 | contig 15944 bp, 9 predicted proteins | sample MGYA00380284_ERZ894196 | MGnify/ENA primary metagenome ERZ894196 (study PRJEB32331, sample SAMN06328427) | human gut metagenome | biome: human gut microbiome; feature: stool | host: Homo sapiens | collected 2011-10-21 ...
TCTCAACACAGGAAATGAGAGACGATGCGAAACTCGCAAAAATCCGGGATATTCCATTAGAGCTGATAGATGATTTTCCCGACCACCCTTTTAAGGTGCGTGACGATGAAGATATGGTGCAGCTTGTTGAGAGCGTCAAAGAGCGTGGGGTTATCACCCCGGCAACCGTCCGTCAAAAAGAGGACGGCAGATACGAACTCATTTCCGGTCACAGGAGAAAACGAGCGTGTGAGCTTGCAGGCTTTGAAACACTCCGATGTGAAGTTGTAGACCTAACGAGAGATGAAGCAACCATCTTAATGGTGGAAAGCAATTTTCAAAGGTCGCAGATACTTCCCTCGGAAAAAGCGTTCGCATACAAAATGCGTTTGGAAGCTATGAACAGGCAAGCAGGCAGACCGAAAAAAGAAAATTCGACACCAGTGGTGTCAGATTTTGAACGGCAACGAACAAACGAGGTTTTAGCAAACGAAGTTGGCGAAAGTCGTGAGCAAATTCGCAGATATATTCGCTTGACCAATCTTGTCCCCGAACTGCTTGACCTTGTGGACGAGGGCAGAATGAAAATGCGACCTGCCGTTGAGATTTCTTTTCTTGACGAGGATTGCCAGCGTGATTTGGTAGATGAAATCGACCTGAACGACTGCACCCCGTCCCACGACCAAACAATCCGTATGCGAAAGATGTTTGAAGAAAAGAAGCTCACACCCGAAGCCATACAAGCCATTATGTCGGAGCAGAAACCCAATCAGCGTGAGAGAATTGTGCTGAGTGGGGATAAGGTACGACAGTATATTCCGAAGAATATTCCCCTTAACCAAACGGAGGATTATGTCTGCAAGGCTTTGGAGCATTATGCGGGTTATTTGAGAAAACGGGCAGAGCGTGACGCAAGGTAGCAGGAGTAACATTTTCCGTTTCCCCTTCCTCACACTCTAACCCCTAAGTACAAGCTAACCTACCGAAGAAAGATATATAACTATCTCTCAATATATATCTATCTCCATAACTTAAAGCTATCTCAAACGATTCGCATCATTCCCACTTAAAGGAGGTGGTTGCTAAAATGAAAGATTAGCCTATTCGCACCTTTGTCAAATTGCAGAGAACTTTCTACAATGAAGGCGAAAGGAGCGAATCGCAATGAAAAACAAAATCTTATGCTTTGGCTTGGTTCTCATTATCCTTGCCTCAATGTGCGGATGTAATGCTGAAAAAGCCGATATTTTGGAAAGCTCGGATATAGCCGACTGTTCTTCTTCGGTGAGTAATACGGAAACTTCCGATGAAACGGATACGGCCGTAGAAATTGAGCCTGAAAAAGCAACAGAAACGGAGAAAACATCTTTTGAGCCGACATCGGAAAGTAACGAGCCTGAAACTGCTCCGACAGAGGGCAAGAAACCAGTTGAAGCCGACAAAACGGATATTCCAGCCGCACCAACGGCAGAAACAGAAACACCAAAGCCCAAAGCGCCCAAACCGACCGTAAGCGAAGAAACAAAAGAGCCGGAAAAGCCTGTCCAGCCGGAAAAAGAACCTCCGACAGAACAGCCTACGGAAGAAGTAAAGCCAAAAACAGCTTACGACTACGAGTTTGACATTGAAGCAATTCGGAGCGACCTCATTTCTCTCGGCTGCTCTATGGGACTTACTCATATTACAACCGATGATGGAATGAAGATTACACCGGACAATGCTTCGTGGGCAACGCCTGTTACGGCTTCCGAGTCGTTTCAGGGTGAACGCCTGAAAAGAAAACTCACGGACTATGTGCAGTCGATGCCGGATATTATCACCGCTTACGGCGGCGCACCAATCGAATATTTCACGATATATATTGAACCGCTTGGAAGCGGCAGCTACCGGATATATTTCCTGTACTGAGTTCGTGAGAACCTACCCTCTGCCCGAAAAGACAGAGGGCTTTTTTATACCCATATTAAGAAAGGACGGTTAAACCGAAATGAAAAATTTTGCAAAATCCAAAGGAAAGCGCATCACTGCCGCACTCCTGTGTGCCGTTATGTGCATTATGTCCCTTCCGCTTTCCGCCTTTGCCTTTACAGCAGAGGAAGGAAAGACAGTAAACGCATATTACGGTGATAAGTATGTGAGTGCAGACGGAGAAATGTATTATTCTCCCTCCACCTATCAGTATATCGCCTATGATTCAAACGGCAATGAAAGTCTGCACACTCAAAGTGCAGGCAATTCGAGAACCAAGCTGATGATTAAGGACAGCAGCGGTTCCCGACAGATTATGTGTATCGAGTCCGGTATTCCATATAACGCAGGCGGAACTTATGACAGCAAAAGCGGAACAAACAGCTCATATTTTCAGAACCTGCCGACAACGGCACAGTACGGAATTATGCTGACCTCCGTGTACGGCTGGCGTCCGGGTAAAACGGCTCCGATCAGCGGTACTAACGAGGACGATTTCTCTATGGCGACACAGGTTATTCTTTGGGAGTATCAGCAGCAGCTTCGTACTTCTCCGACTACTCTCAAAGCAAACAGCTACGGGGTTCCTGCCGACACTTACTTCAAGGGTATCAAAGACAGACCTGCCGAGAAGTGCTACAACTGGCTTCTTACGCAAATGCAGAGCCACGCAACTATTCCGAGCTTTGCTTCCAGTAAGAGCAGCTCTGCAACCACCTATACGCTGAAATACAATCAGGCGGCAGACAATTACAGTCTTACGCTGACCGATACGAATAATACGCTGTCGGATATTAAGTTCAGCGCAAGCGGTATTACCGTTTCAAGAAGCGGCAACAAATACACCTTTACTTCAAACAAGATGATTGAAACCGCCGTTAGTATTACGGCGCAAAAGAATGTACCCGGTATTGACGGCAACTTCCTCGTTTGGGGATACCCCGGAAAGCAGACAATGATGTCGGGTGCGGAAGATCCGGTCGTATTCTATCTTAAAATCAAGACGGAAACCACCGGAGTCGGTCATATCGTGAAGCACTCCGAGGACGGAAAGGTGGCAAACATTAAGTTCAACATTGCCGGAAACGGCGTTAATCAGACCGTCACCACGAAGGCGGACGGCACTGTGGATATCGAACTTATGCCCGGCGTTTATACCGTTACGGAGCTGACCGAGGACAAGTATGAGCCGCAGAATGTGCAGAGGGTTACGATTGTATCGGGAAATACCTCAACGGTCACTTTCAGCAATACGCTCAAGCGTGGCGACCTTCAGGTAATCAAATCCTCCGAGGATAATCTTGTGGAGGGCGTTACCTTCCACCTTTACGGCACATCTCTTTCCGGTATTTCCGTTGATGAGTATGCCGTGACAGATAAGAACGGTGTTGCTACCTTTAAGGATGTCCTGATTTCAGGCACAATGCCCTACACCATCGAGGAAGTGGATACGGCTATCCGTTATGTCGTGCCTGCAAATCAGACCGCACCTGTTAAGTGGAAAGAGGTTACTACCCGCAATTTCACAAACATTCTCAAAAAGTTTACCGTGACCGTGACAAAGAGCGACCGTGAAGAAGGTACCGCCCAGGGCGACGCTACCCTTGCCGGAGCAGTTTACGGCATTTATAAGGGCGAAACCCTTGTGGACAAATATGTTACGAATCAGAACGGGCAGTTCACCACGAAGGAATATGTCTGCGACAATGACTGGACAATCCGTGAAATCACTCCGTCCGAGGGTTATCTGCTTGACACCACAATCCATAAGGTCGGTGCTGAACCGCAGCTTTATACGGTGGAACACAATCAGACTGCAAACGATGTAAACGAGCAGGTTATCAAGGGCAATATCGCCATCATCAAGCATACCGACGATGGAGAAACCAAGATTGAAACGCCGGAAAGCGGTGCAACCTTTGAAATCTACCTCAAGACCGCAGGAAGCTATACCGCTTCCGAAGAAGATGAGCGAGATATTATCGTCTGCGACGAAAACGGCTTCGGGCAGACAAAGGATATGCCTTACGGCGTATATACCGTTCATCAGACTTCCGGCTGGGAAGGTCGTGAGCTGATGAAGGACTTTGATGTGTTCATTGCTCGAAACGGACAGACCTACCGTTACCTTATCAACAATGCCAATTTTGAAAGCTATATCAAGGTGGTCAAGGTGGACGCAGAAAGTGGCAAGCCCATTCCTTATGCCGGAGCAGGCTTTCAGATTTACGATCCGACAGGAAATCTTGTTACGATGTCCTTTACCTATCCGACTCCGACAACAATCGACACCTTTTACACCGACGCAAACGGCTGTCTTGTGACGCCGGCGAAGCTGGAATACGGCAAGGGATATTCTCTTGTTGAGGTTCAGGCTCCCTATGGATATGTTCTCGACAGCACTCCTGTGTACTTCGATGTAACGCAGGATAACGCTACCGAAGAAAGCGGGGTTACAGTGATTAAAGTGGATAAGCCGAATATGGCACAGAAAGGCACAATCACCGTAGAGAAAACCGGCGAAGTGTTCTACGGAGTAAGCGTAAGCGGCTCGGAGGATGCCGAGGTTATTTATCAGCCGATTTATGAAATCGCCGGACTTTCGGGCGCAGTTTATGAAATCCGTGCAGCCGAGGATATTATTACTCCTGACGGAACAGTACGCTTCACAAAGGGCGAGATTGTGGATACCGTTACAACGGGAAAAGACGGACTTGCCAAGAGCCGTGAACTCTATCTCGGCAAATATGAAGTCAAAGAAATCAAAGCACCTTACGGTATGGTGTTGAATGATGAAATTCATACCGTAGAGCTTGTGTATGCCGGACAGAATGTTTCCGTGACGGAAACTGCCACCTCTTTCGTGAATGAAAGACAGAAGGTTGAAATCAGCTTGAAGAAAACGCTTGAAACAAGCGACCTTTTCGGTATCGGACAGAACGGTGAACTGAAAAACATCAGCTTCGGTCTGTTTGCCGCAGAGGAGCTTGTATCTGCAAGCGGTACTTCTATCCCTGCTGACGGTTTAATTGAAATCGTTACCCTTGATGAAAGCGGAAACGGTACGGTTAAAACCGACTTGCCTATGGGCAGTTATTATGTAAAAGAGCTTGCCACCGATGAGCATTATATCCTCTCGGATACCAAGTACCCCGTAACATTTGAGTATGCGGGACAGGAAACCGCAAAGGTTCAGCTTGCGGTCAATAACGGCGAAGCAATCGAAAACGACCTCATCTACGGCTCTGTATCTGGCAGGAAGGTCGATGAAAACGGCGAACCTCTCGGCGGTGCGCTGATCGGACTCTTTAAGTCCAACGATACCGAATTTACAAAAGAAAACGCTTTGATGACTGTCACTTCAAAAGAAGATGGCAGCTTTTCTTTTGAGCAGATTCCCTTCGGTATTTGGTATGTAAGAGAAATCGAGCAGCCGACAGGCTTTGTCCTGAATGAAAACGTATATGAAGTAAACATTGCCGAAAATGAACAGGTTGTCGAAATTGAAATCGTAAACGAGTTCGTGCATGGCAATATCACACTTACCAAAGTGGACGCAGACTTCCCCGACAACAAGCTGACCGGAGCGACCTTTGAAGTATATCAGGACAACAACGCAGACGGAAAGCCGGATGACGGTGATACGCTGATCGGCACTCTTACCGAAAGCGAAGCAGGAATTTATGAGATGAAAGACCTGCTTTACGGTCACTATCTCATAAAGGAAACCAAAGCACCGGAGGGCTTCCTGCTTGATACGGGCGTTTATTCCGTATTCATTGAAACGGACGGTATGACCTATTTCGTGGAAAACAAGGCAGGCGTCGGCTTTATCAACGAAGCGATGAAAGGCAACCTGAAAATCGTCAAGACATCTTCTGACGGTAAGGTCGAAGGCTTCTCTTTCCGTATTACCGGAGCAAACGGCTATGAGGTTACTCTCAAAACCGACGAGAACGGCGAAATCTATATCGAGGGACTTCGCATCGGTGAATACACCGTGTCTGAGGTAGCCGATGAGGTGTCTGCACCGTATTCACGACCTGCCGATAAAAAGGCAAATGTTATGACAGACTCCACCACGATTGTGGAAATGCACAATGTTGTCATCGACACTCCGAAAACCGGAGATAACAGCAAGCTCGGTTTGTGGCTTGCTCTGCTCGGTGCTTCCGCTGCCGGTATCGGCGTGACAGTCTATGCGGGCGTTAGAAAAAAGAAAAAGGAGGATTCTGAATAATGGAGCCGAAAACAATTATCGCAATCGTTTTGGTCGCCTTTATCATTGGCGGCTTTATCTTTCTTCAGGTAAAAAATAGAAAGAAGAAATAACCTACGGGGGCGGATATTGTCGGGGGCCCCACGGAGTCGTTTAGACTTCGTGGGGAGAGGAGGAGCAACGGAGCGTGTAAGCTTTTCGTCGCAAGGCGGAAACGAACAGAGCGTAGTTTGTGACGACGATCCGTCCCCTTATTCTATTTAAGGAGGAGCCTATGAAAACAATGAAAACAGTTGAAAGCCGGGTTCTGCAAATTCTTCGGGACTGTCCTGAAACGAGAAATGAGGATATGCTGCTTTTTTACCGTTACTACAACCGATATGCCGACTATCTTCGTGCCGGCGAGCTACCGCTTGAAGATTTGGCATATAACTACAAGGCATACGGACTTCCGTGCTTTGAGTCTATTCGCAGAGCAAGGCAGCGTGTGCAGTCCCTATTTCCTGAACTTTCCCGCAACAGTGCCAACGAACAGGACGGCTCTGTTGTAATCGTAATCAACATTAACGGAGGGTAAAGCAATGGGTAAGGAAAAACGAATGATCGGAGATTATACGGTACTTAGCTCGGTCAATGTGGGAGAAAAGGAAGTTATCTTGGCTTCCAATGAGCAAAGCACGGACGGAGAGAAATTTTTGTGCGGATTTGTGGAGCGAAACGACCTTTTTGAACTGTGCAAGGAATGTGTGGTAAGTGATGACTATATCGAAATTGCCCACACTTTCGGAAGCCGTGTTGCCAATGAAGCTGAGCTGTTCAAGGAGCAGGTCAAAAAGCTGGATATTCCCATCACGGTCATTACCGAAGCAGACTGTATTCCCGACCATTATTCAAAAGACATCAACGGCAAGGTTATTGCCATTGATCCGAAGGTATTAAAGCCTGAATTTCAGAGAGCCGACAGACAGCTCTACTTGGTTACAGGCGGTTTCGGTGCTTCGGCAAACAGCCGAGGAAGCGCTGTGTTCTGCGCCAATCTTCATACCGGGAAAAATACCCGATATGAACGAATGGATGTTATGGGCGAAGTAAAGCCCGAATGTATGCCGGACTGGGCAAAAGAAAAAATTGCCGCTATGAACCGAAGCCATAAAAACAAAGACAGAGAACGATAAGGAGGTACAGACCTATGAAAGATACAATTACCCTTCAGCAGAAGGTCAAAGTCTTAAACAAGCTATTTGATGCGAAATGCAGAACCGAAAAGGACTTGCAGGGACTTTCTATGGAAAGCATTTTGAAAATCCCGAACATCACCATTCAGGATATGACGGTGATTATGGAGCTTCAGAAAGCAACCAAATCGGGAAAGCTGTTCTCCTACTTAGGCGGTGGTACAGATGAGCAGCAAGCAGAATGACCGCCATATTATCTGGAGCGATATTCACCTTGATTTTGAGGACTGGCGGGCAGACCTTGAAGAACAGTACCCCGACCTGTCCGAAGATGAACTGATACAGAAAATGTACGAAATCAATTCCGAGTATCTCGGTGACGAGCGTATGAACCTGAATGTTCAGCTCTCACAACCCATCTTGGTTGTGGCGGACATCGGGCGTTGGGACGGTCGTTATGACGGGTATGCGGAAATCAAGACAGGCAATATCAAAGACTGTTTGTATTCCGAAATGGATATGTGCGAGTGGTATGTGGACAAATACGGAGATCTCCGTGCTGACGCCGTTCATCACGACGGGACAAATCATTATCTCTATCGGGTGTATAAGGACACCGCAACAGACAGTCAGATTGAAAATCTCAAAGCGAAGATTTACGATGGCAAGGCAACACGAGCCGATATAACGAGAGTGACAAGGCGGCTCGGTGATGAAATTGCCGCCGTTTACGGGTTCGATATTCCCCGGCAAAAGAAGAATATCGAGAGAGCGAGGTGAAAATATGGATTACCGAATTATGAACCCTGCCGAAAGAAAATATACCTTCCGTCAAAGCCAGCAGATTTCTATGCAGACGGGACTTATCGGGTATTTGAGAGCAGATTTCGGCAGTACGGGAAAAGAGTTTTATTCCACTTGGAACGATTTCAGAAAGGACTTAAAGACTGACGATTTCAAAAAGGAATTTGACTTGGTGATAAACTCCTACCGTTTCGGAGACGGCGAATTTTTAAGCGGAAGAAGCGCTATGACAAAATTCTGCTATGAACATCCCGAAAGCAGCTACGAGGATGACCGTAATCATTACGGCGTCCGTGTTGATACCGAACAGTATTCATATTTAATGCGGTTAAATCCCAACCGTGGAGAGTACAATCTGTACTGCTATTGCTATCAGCGAGATTGGCTTGACAATCATCTGCAAAAAGCCGAAAAGGGTATCCGCTTTATTGATCCGCACTACAAAGAGCAGTTCACTATCCCTGACGGAGATAAAATCCGCATAACTTTAAGCAGCGGCGAGCATTACGACAGAGAGTGCAGATATATCGACGATTACCACCTTGAGGTGGGCGACAATCTCTATCATATCTGTGAGTTTGCCGAGCGAATGGAGCAAAACGGAAATACCGTTATTCCGCTTCGTTCCTCTCTGCCGGAGCAATGCTATGTGTACTTGCCGACGAGCAATGAAATCGGCATTATCAAAAAAGGCGAAACCGGTTATTACAAAACAGACCTGACAGACGGCGTTCCCGGTGAAATGAAAGAGCTTGCCGACTCTATGAACCGTAAGCTCGGTGTTACAAAGGGGCAAGCCGAGGCAATGAAGGCAGGCTCTATGTTTGGGTGGAAAGTCCCTGCCGCCGATCCGAAAAACTATGATGAAAACGGAAAACTTGTAAAGCCAAAACGGAACAAAGATTATGAAAGATAAGGAGGTGTTTCCCGATGGCTCGTAAATATGACCTTATTTCCGAACTGTACGACCGTACCTGCAAGACGGTGGTATCCTCTCCGCAGAATTGGGAAGCCTTTTTGACTTCTGCCTGCCGAAACTATAAGCTGCGCTTTGATGAACAGCTTTTGGTGTTCGCACAGCGACCGGACGCTACCGCAGTTCTTGAAATTGAGCGTTGGAACGGCACTTTCGGCAGATGGGTAAATCGAGGTGCAACCGGCATTGCGGTCTTTGACGATGCAAGCAGGAGCCGCCAGCGCCTTATCCATTACTTCGATATTTCCGACACCCATCCGAGCAAGTATTCCCGTCCCGTTCCTATTTGGAAAATGAAGCCGGAATATGAGCAGGAAATCACCGAAACCCTTGAAAGCACCTTTGGAACGCTGGATAACAGCCAAAGCCTTGCGGACACAGTTATGAGTGCGGCACAAAATGCCGCCGAGGATAATCTTCCCGATTATACCCGTGATTTGCTATACTCTGTAAACGACAGCTTCTTGGAGGAACTGGACGAGGACAATATTTCCACCATATACAGAAAAGTTGTTACCAACAGCGTGGCATATATGATGATGGAACGGCTTGGCATTGATACAGAGGAATATTTCGAGCGTGAAGATTTTGAGGATATTATCAATTTCAATACGCCCGGTACGCTTAATGCCCTGGGCTTTGCCACCAGCGACATTGCCGAAATGGGACTTACCGAAATTGCAAAAACAGTGATGTCCCTTGAAAGGCAAAATCGCATAATTGCGGAAAACAGAAAGCCTGATTACAATATAGGCAGAAATCAAAACACAGAAAGGAGTCCACAAAATGAACGAGCTGACATACACGATGCAGGGCGATTACAGACTGCCCAATTTGGAGCTGCCGGAACAGCCGGAAGCGCCGATGGGACGGTACTCCCGAATGAGGGCGAAGTACCTGAAAGAGAACCGCAAGGTGCTGTACTACAATCTCCTGACGAGCTGCAAGCTGAGCGAGCATCTGACGCAGATCGAACAGACGGCGACCGAAATGGAGGAACGCCTGACGAAAGAGATGGCGGCGAAGGAAGGATTGACCGAGAGCCTGAAAGCGACGGATATGATGAGTTGGGTTCGGAAGATGAACAACCTGAAGAGCCGAGTTCAGGAAATCGTGATGAAGGAAGTAATCTTCGCTTAGAGTATTACGACCGAAGCAACGAGGACAGAACCCTTCCGTTCTTCGGTCACGATGATACTATCCGTGAAATCCTTGCAACCACACCCCACCTGAAAGCCACCAAAGATGAAATCCGTGCATTTTACGAAAGTGTAGCCGACGAGGACAAGCGCACCGAGTATATCAAGAGTATTTTCAATAATGATTTTACCGAAGTGATACTGGGCGACGGCAGACGAGTCGGCTACAAGACTTATCAGAATGTGCTTCAGCTTTGGGAAGGTAGTTTTCTTAGCCGTACAAAGCAGAGCTTTTACGACTGGGGCGTGATAGCCAAACATTTTGAAGCAATGCGTCTTTTGGGCGAGCTTCAGGACACAATGAAACCCTTGCCCTCCATAGACGGGCAGATTAGCTTAATGTTCGATTACGAAGCAGAGGTAACGAAACCCTCTGCTTTTTCCTTTTCTCAGGAGATTATCGACGCTGTTCTCACCCGTGGAAGCGGCGTGTCGGAAGGAAAGTTCCGCATTTATGAGCAGTTCCAAAAAAGCCTTTCCAAGAAAGAAAATGTGGATTTTCTGAAAAATGAATACGGTTGGGGCGGTTCCTACCCTATCATTACCGGAACAGGCATTGATGAAATGCACGACGGCAAAGGTATCAAAATCTCAAAGAATGTAAACGGCGAAGAAGTCAAAGTGCTTCTGAATTGGAATCAGGTTGAAAAGCGTATCTCTGAGCTTATCAAAATGGATAGATACCTAAATCCGAAGGAAAAGGAACTCTATCCGGCGTGGCTTGAGCAACACGAAATTCGCAGAGCCGAAGCCGCAGAGGAACGCAGAAAGAGAGAAATCCTTTCTACTGCACCACCCGAAAAGAAAGAACCTGAACCGAGCAACGAAAGATATGAATATCATCTCGGCAACACCGTTTATCTCGGTGCAAACGAGTATGAAATTCTGTCCTTTGACAATGACCGGGTAATGCTCTATGATACACAGTTCCCGTTGTTCAATAAGGAAATGAGCCGTGCAGAGTTCGACCGAAAGGTGCAGGAAAACCCGATGAACGACCACCTGAAAGTCAAAGATATTCCAGCCAAAGAAATCACGGACAACACAAAGGTGAGAATATCTTTGGATAGCGGAAATGACCTTGTTCATTGGATATATTTTAATCCCGACGCAAATGCCGGAGGTCAGTATGTATCAGGTGATTTGAGCTTCTCTGTTTTTGAGGAACTCATCGATCAGTATGATATAGCGAATCATCCCGAAAACACGGAAAGGTTTGTTGCCGACCTTGAAGAAATGTCGGATCAGTTTTTGGCTGACATCAACACGCCGTTCTTTATGGAAGCGGAAAACGACTATGAGATGGACTGCGACTATACCGAGTTCACTCCCGAAAACATTCTCAAAATCCACAAGGATATTCGGCAATTTGAAACGGAACATCAAGCAGAACTGAGCAGAATGGCTGGGCAGAATGAGCCGAACGCATTGCCGGTTTATGACCGTATAAGAGAGCCGTACAGAGGGTATCTTGCGGTAAAAGCCGAAAACCCCGACAGCCTTGTATTGTATCAGGTTGGGGATTTTTATGAAGCCTACGGCGAGGACGCACAAAAGATTGCTGAAACTCTTGACCTTGTGATGACCTCCCGTGCGATAAGCGAGAGCGAGAGAGTTCCTATGGTGGGCTTCCCGCAGCACACCCTCGAAACCTATATGAATATGCTGACCGACAGAGGTTTTGACCTTGCGGTTTCAACCGTTGACGGCAGCGAGCGCAAGGTTCTTTCCATTGTTTCAACGAATAAGGAAGATCCGGTACAGTCGAAGCCTATCGGCAGAATTGATTACCTTCATACGGACGGGCGTGTTCGTGAGAGCATCGAATACACAAGTCCCTATCAGTTTGAAAAGGATATTGAGGAGGAAAATTACTACGGCGTTCCGATGAAAATTGTTCTGTATAAGGACAGGAACGGAACGACTATTCCGCAGGACTTTATTTCTCAGCTTGATCCGCCGCCGCAGGGCGTTGAGATTATCGACAGCCCATATCTGAAATCTTCCCTTGATATGGCAAAGGAGATGATTGACGAATACTGTCGAGAAGAATTTGAGCGTGATGAAGGTGCGGACTATTCCAACCTTTCCGAAGTCAATGTGGCATACACTACGACCGAGGACGATAAGCACGAAATTCAGGCGAATGTCAACCTTGTGGACTTCAAGATTGAAACCCTTGTTGACGGTACTGTTATCCGCACTGAGCAATACGACAGCCTTGAGGATATGACCGAGCGAGGTCTGAAGGACCTTTCCTTTGATGACCTTGTTTACCTGTCCGAAGAAGAACTTGAGCGTGTTGAAAAGGCTTCTGCCCCCGTTGTCCCTGCTTGGGAGCAGCCAAAGAAAAGCAAGGTGCAGACCTTTGACCTGCACCCTGAAATTCCAATGTCCGAGCGACACAACTTTAACCTTGCCAACAACGAGATTACGGAGGTAAACAAAAAGGAGCGTTTCCACCGAAACTATGCGGCGATTACGGTCTTGAAAAGATGTCAGGAGGAAAACCGATTTGCCACACCTGACGAGCAGATAATCTTGTCGAGATATGTCGGTTGGGGCGGTATTCCCGAAGCCTTTGACGAACGGGCAGGAGCTTGGCACATCGAGTATGCGATGCTGAAAAACATTCTGACACCGGAAGAATATGAGTCGGCAAGAGAAAGCACCTTGACTGCTTTTTACACTCCGCCTACGGTTATTAAAGCCGTATATAAGGCAATGGAACAGTTAGGCTTCCGTGAGGGCAATATCTTGGAGCCGTCCTGCGGCATCGGTCACTTTATCGGTATGCTGACGGAGTCAATGCAGGAAAGCAAGGTTTACGGCGTAGAGCTTGATACTGTTTCGGCGGGTATTGCACAGCAGCTCTACCAAAAGACCTCTATTGCCGCACAAGGCTTTGAGGAAGCAAATCTCCCCGACAGCTTCTTTGACGCCGTTGTGGGCAATGTGCCTTTCGGAGATTTCAAAGTTCCCGACAAGAGATACGACAAGCACAAGTTCCTGATCCACGATTATTTCTTTGCAAAGTCCCTTGACAAATTGCGACCGGGCGGCGTTATGGCGCTCATCACGAGCAAAGGAACAATGGACAAGGAAAATCCCGCAGTCCGTAAGTATATTGCACAAAGAGCCGACCTGCTCGGCGCTATTCGTCTGCCTAATAACACTTTTAAGGGCAATGCCGGAACGGAAGTCGTTTCGGACATTCTCATTCTGCAAAAGCGTGACCGCATTGTAGATATTGAGCCTGATTGGGTGCATCTCGGCACAGACGAGAACGGCATTACGATGAACAGCTACTTTGTAGAGCATCCCGAAATGATACTCGGTGAGATGAAAATGGTATCGGGGCGTTTCGGTCCTGAACCCTCCTGTGTACCGTATGAGGGTGCTGACCTTGCAGAGCAGCTCAGTGAAGCCGTCGCAAACATTCACGGTGAGATTACGGCTTATGAAGTGGAAGATGAGCTCACCGAAGAAGATAATTCCATTCCCGCCGATCCGACCGTGAGAAACTTTTCCTATACGCTTGTGGACGGCAAAATCTATTTCCGTGAAAACAGCCGTATGGCTCCGGTAGATGTATCTGCCACCGCTGAAAACCGCATTAAGGGTATGATTGCGATCCGTGACTGCGTCAGGAACCTGATTGAGTTACAGACCGAAGATTACCCCGACTCGGCAATCAAGGAAGAACAGGCAAAGCTAAACAACCTCTATGATACCTTTACAGCGAAGTACGGTCTTATAAACAGCCGTGCCAATTCTTCCGCTTTCTCACAGGATAGCTCGTTCTCTTTGCTCTCGGCTCTTGAAGTCTTGGGCGATGACGGGACTCTGGAAAAGAAAGCGGATATGTTCTATAAGAGAACAATTAAACCCCATACCCCTGTTACCTCGGTAGACACTTCGAGCGAAGCACTTGCCGTATCTATGGGTGAAAAAGCCTGTATTGATATGGAATATATGTGTGGGCTTTCAGGCAAAACCGAGAAAGAAATCTTTGCCGACCTTAAAGGTGTTATCTTCTTAAACCCGATGTATGGGTATGGGAACAGCACCGAAGCAAAGTACCTTATGGCTGACGAATACCTCTCCGGCAATGTCCGTGAGAAGCTCGATGTCGCAAAGAAATCCGCAAAGCTTTCACCCGAAGAATACAGTATCAATGTGGAAGCGCTCCAAAAGGTGCAGCCGAAAGACCTGACGGCAAGTGAGATTTCCGTCCGCCTTGGTGCGACTTGGCTCCCGCCTGAGATTGTCGAGCAGTTTGTGTTCGAGTTCTTGGGTACGCCGAGATATGCACAGTGGAACATCAAAATCCATTTTTCCGAGTACACAGGAGAATGGAATATCGAGGGCAAATCCTACGACCGAGGAAATGTCAAAGCGTACAGCACCTACGGCACAAGCCGTATCAATGCTTACAAGATTATCGAGGAAACACTGAACCTGAAGGATGTGCGTATCTTCGATTATGAGGAAGATGCAGACGGCAAAAAGAAAGCGGTTCTCAACAAAAAGGAAACTGCAATCGCTCAGGCAAAGCAGGAGCTTATCAAGCAGGGCTTTCAGGATTGGATATGGTCTGATCCTGAGCGCAGAGAAAGACTTTGCAAGCTTTACAACGAAAAGTTCAATAGTATCCGTCCCCGTGAGTATGACGGAAGCCATATCACATTTAATGGAATGAACCCCGAAATAGAGCTTCGGGAACACCAAAGAAATGCGGTGGCGCATATCCTGTACGGCGGTAATACGCTCCTTGCACACGCCGTCGGCGCAGGCAAAACCTTTGAAATGACGGCGGCTGCTATGGAGTCGAAACGGCTCGGATTATGCAGTAAATCGCTGTTCGTAGTCCCGAATCACTTAACCGAACAATGGGCGTCGGAGTTCTTGCAGCTCTATCCGTCCGCTAATATTTTGGTGGCTACGAAGAAAGACTTTGAAACCAAAAACCGTAAAAGGTTCTGCGGTCGAATTGCTACCGGGGATTACGATGCTATCATCATCGGGCATTCTCAGTTTGAGAAAATCCCGATGAGCATTGAACGGCAGAGAGCCATCCTTGAACAGCAGCTTGAAGAAGTCACCAACGGCATTGCTGACCTGAAAAGAAACCGAGGAGATAATTTCTCGGTCAAGCAGTTGGAACGCACGAAAAAGTCCGTTAAGCAGAAGCTCGACAAGCTCAACGACCAGTCTAAAAAGGACGATGTTGTGACCTTTGAGGAACTTGGCGTGGACAGGCTTTTCATAGATGAAAGCCATTACTACAAGAACCTTTTCCTCTATACAAAAATGAGGAATGTCGGCGGTATCGCACAGACCGAAGCGCAAAAATCCAGCGACCTTTTTATGAAGTGCCGCTACCTTGACGAGATTACGGGCGGTCGTGGTACGGTATTTGCAACCGGAACGCCGATCTCCAATTCTATGGTGGAGCTTTACACCATTCAGAGATATTTGCAGTACAACACGCTCGTGAAAAATAATCTTCAACACTTTGATGCCTGGGCTTCTACTTTTGGCGAAACCGTTACGGCAGTGGAACTGACACCCGAGGGCTATACTTTAATAGGACGATAAAATTAACTGTCCTAAATTGAAAA
>ERZ894196.319-NODE-319-length-15709-cov-7.339721_pt1 | contig 15709 bp, 26 predicted proteins | sample MGYA00380284_ERZ894196 | MGnify/ENA primary metagenome ERZ894196 (study PRJEB32331, sample SAMN06328427) | human gut metagenome | biome: human gut microbiome; feature: stool | host: Homo sapiens | collected 2011-10-21 ...
GTGCGGACGCCTCCGTATGTCACATCGATGGGCATGCCGATGTTGCCGCCACCCTCGCCGCCAAGGCCCGAAGGCTTAACTGCGCAGGAAGAATACCGTTCAGCAAAGACCGCTGTGTTGGCAGTTCCCGCATACAGATGCACGATCAGCATATCCTGGTTGGCGAGAGCCTGGGCGTTCTGCTCTTTAACGGCCAGATTCCAGATCTTTTCCTGGGCCGCGTCGCCGGCATCCAGCTCGCAGGGATCAAAGGTCTGGGTGATGGTGGGCTTTTTCAGGGTGGTGTATGTCTGCCCAAGAATATCCTGCTTGGTTTCCTCGCCCCAGTCCATTTCCTCGGAGCTGTCTTCCACGCGTTTCCCGATGGGACTCCATTCTGGAGACGCCTCTTCTCCGGTGTTCAGATATGCGATCAGCATTTCACGGGCAACGGTCTCACCCGCGTTAGTGTTAAATGTAATATCTGCCATAGGTTCCATCCTTTCACACGCCGACCTCGTAGGTCAGCTTCATCAAAATTTGGTAATCCTCATAGCCGTCCTCATAGGCGGCAAACTTGGAGGACTGCGTTGTTGGCTCCACTCGGAGCGCCCGAATCTCCTCTCCCAAATCCGGGAGATTTTTTCTTGCCCAATCCCCGAAGTGGTTCAGCAGTTCGTCCGCCTCCAGGCGCTTGTCGTTGCTGCGCCCGGGCTTGATGCGGTAAATGAGCTTGAATTGGTACTCTGCCTGATAACCGCCCAGGATGAACCGCTTTGTGATGTACGTCCCCTGGATGGTGGACAGGGCCATCCCGGCTTCATCCCCCTGATCGGCGGTCAGGAACTCATACTTGATGATATCCACCGGCTTTTCCGGGAAGGTGTTGGCCCACACCAGCATGGAGCGGGAAATTTTATCTACTTCCTCAGCCGCCGCCAGCATGCGGGGCTTTTCTTTTTTCTCAGAGATCATGCTTCACCGCCTTATCTGCCACGCGCACCCATTTCTCAAGGTTTTCGGCCTTGCTTGCCTCGAACCAGTGGGACTGGGCCTGTGCATGCATGGCTTTGTTGAACACTAAGTTCTTGTCCGTTACCACTTTTGTCCCGCCTTTTGGTGCGTAACTGCTACCGGTCTCCGGGTCTACCATCAGTTTCCCAAAATAGAGGTAGCGGGCATAAGGGCCGGGGTAGACGATCGTCGAACCTCCTGTGCCAGGACCAAGCCCTGCGCCACTGAACCCTTCTATTCTTGTTCTGGTATCTAGGCTTCCGGTTAACGCAGGGACATAAGGAGACGTGTCACTCCGGATTTGAATAGCAAGAGTGTGTTCAGCCTTTGAAGATGCTTGCATCAATCTATCCTTGATGGCCTCCAAGCCCTCGGTGTGTACACTGAACTTTAACATCTCATTTCCCCCCGACTTCCCAGTGCGACATCTCTCCGCCGAAGTCTTTGAAGTCCACCTTTGTCACGTCATACACGTCGTCATAGGCGGCTTCTATGGTCTGCACAGTCCAGTCGGGGTGTACGGCTTCACCCTTAACAAAAAAGCAGTTACGGCTCACGGAGAGCGTCCACAGAGTAGATTTATCATCCGCCCGCCAGAACTCAATAGGGCCGATGTACCGCTTCTTTTGGCCGGTCACGCCATCCACGGCCTCCACGCTGACCGGGATATAGAGGTTTACTGCATCCGCTCCCTCCAATCCGCTCTTGCTCACGTTGGAGCCTTTGGACGCATCCAAGAGGACTCCCCGCAAGACAGTGATATGGTTGACTAGGGTAGGTTCAAAATCGTTCTCCGGTAGTTCTTCGGTCTCTGTATTATAGATCGTCACAACATGAGGAAACATATCCACAGCCGCACCCCCTCCCTCTGTACAGGAGGCCGGTAGCCCCTAAATATTGCTGGGCGATAGCCCCAAGGGAGGCTTGCGCCGCCTGGGCGGAGGACAGGGCCTGTTGTGCGCTGTCCCCGCCGCTGCGATACGATTTAGACCAGCTGCCCACGGCCTGGCTCTGCAGCTCGCCGAATTCTCCTGAAGAGAGAGACGCAGACAAGGCTTTTTGAGCCAATGCCTGGGCCGTGTCGATGGCCTGATACTGCTCAGCCAACGCGCAGCAGGCCATTTTCAGCGCGTCCAGTTTGCTGCTGCGGGCCGCCCGGCCCTGCGTGTAGTAGTCCAAAAACGAGCTTGCACGCAGGGCAAGGCGTGGAAAATCGGCCTCCTTAATGGCTGTCCCCAAGTATGTGTCTTTGTAATACTCATAATCTGCGTAAGCCATTACAGAGCCTTCTTTCAGGTCGATTTCGTGACGGTAACGGTATAAACCTTCTGGGCCGTCCCGTTTTTCACCGTGATGGTCACGGTGTTCGCCCCTTCCGCCCAGGCCGCCGCCGCTCCATTGTTCACGGGCGTTTCGCCGTTGAGGATGGTCACAGCCGCTTTTTCGTCCTCCGGCGTGGCGGTGATGGTGTTGGTGGCATTTGTTGTGTTGGCTGTATACTCCGCCGTATCCGGGTCAAACGCCGGAGTAAGCGTCAGCGCGCCGATCGTCAGCCCCGAAAGGCGCGCGCTCATTCCCCCGCCGGTGCATAGACAGCAAAGGGGAAAGCCTTTGTGTTCCCGGCGTTGTATGCGTTGATAGGATTGGGGATCTCCCAGCCCAGCCGCATGACGGCACGGAGGGCCACCATGTCGTTCTGCATGAGGTTATAGAGGATGTTTCCGGTGGTGGGGTCCTGTACCACGCCGCTGTCGAAAATCTTGAAGGTCATATCCTGCCGGATAGCATAGACCAGCTGGCTCCAGTCGCCCACGATAGCCAGGGATTCTTCCGGATCATACGCGCCGTTCACGGGGAAGTACATGCTCATTCCGTCCAGTGCGTAGCGGGTATCGCCCTGCATGTCGGTCTTGAAGATGGGTTGACCGTTCTTGTCCACCAGCCCCCGCAGCTTGGCCCGCATTTGAATGGCAGCCATTACGCCATTGGGAATATATCCACTCTCTTCTACCTTGGCGATCACGCCTCCTTCTCCCATGATGTCCTTGAAGATGTCAGTTGTGGCTGTAACAACGGCCCCCGCGGTCTCAGCGGACGGAACTAGACCGTCACGCCAGGAGGTAGGCTTGTCCGTTCCATACAGGATCGCGGCATCAATGACCTTTCCAAAGGCTTCCTGAAGTCGAGGACGTACCTCTCCCCAGATATCGTAGTCGCTATCGTCCAGCACTGCCTCGGGGATGGGCACAATAACCGCGATCTCCTCGGCGTGGATTTTCTTCTTGTCCCACGCCATATTCGTAGTTTTTTTCAGAGACGCCTTGGAGTCGCTTGCTCCAGTGGTAGCCTCGCCATTCACAAAATAGGCGGTGGGCAGGGCATCCAGCACGTTGAGAGTCTGGGTCTTGCTGGTCATGTTGGGCAGTCGGCGGGCCATCCGCAGCACGGCAGATTCCGTTACGGCTCCCTGTATGATCTCTCTGGTCACGGGCTCGGGGATAAGCCCGGAAAGTTTGCTTCTGTCGATAATATCGGCCATATCAAGGCTCCTTTCTTACTTGAGCGCGCCCCGGATCAGGGCGTTCATTACGTCGTTTTCTCCTGTCTTTGTGCTTCCACCTCCAACAGGAGCCGTCCAATCAAATGTGGTTTTCTTGCGGTCAGCGGTCAGCTCGTCTACGGCCTGCTCAAAGGTGACTTTATCGCTCACCATCTTCCCGGCCTTGAAGGCAATAAACTCCGCCTCCTCGCCGGACAGGCCCTTTTGGGCCAGGTACAGGTCCCGCTTCAGCCGGTCCCGCTCTGCCTCCGCGGCAGTCAGCTTCCCGGCCAGGGTATCCCGCTCTCCGGTCAGCTTGTCCCAGCGTTCTTTCTCTCCGGCTTGCCCAGCCTGCCAGGTACGGTAGGCGGTAAGCTCTTCCTCGCTGGGCATTCCCTTCATGGCTTTTGCAAGCCGTTTGCCGATCATGGCATCCACTTCTGCCTGGGTGAAGGTCTTTTCAGGCGTGGGCTCCGGCGCAGAAGCCGGGTTAGGAGTAGGATTGTTGATAGGTTCGCTCATAGCAGTTACCTCCGTTTATCAGTCGCCCCGTCGGGCGCCGTTTAAGGCCCGTCGGCCATAATTTTTTGCATAAAAAAGAGCCACCGGCTACCGAGATTTTCTCGATAGCTCATGGCTCTTGGCTCTAAATATTTATTTCTATATCGTGCTTACACACCTTGCAGCGAAAGGGCATATGCTGTATTTTTGTGTCCGGGCGAATGGGGAAGAGAATCTTTCCACAGTATGGGCAGTAATACCACATTCCCCATTGATTTCTTTTATCATGTGCCGTCCTCCACAACATACCACTTACATTTCTCGCAGATTTCATTTGCTTTCTCTGCGTCAAACGGTTCTATTGCAAGTTTCATGTCCATCTCGTCCTCCCGGATTTCTTGAACCTCATAGCATTCTCCGTACAGGATTTCTCGCCCAAACAGAGGGCAAATGCATTTATCATTGTGATTTTTCGCCATATTATTTTCCCTCCAAATAGTCCCGATACTTCTTTCTCAGCTTTTCCGGAACTGCTGTCACAATCTTCCCGTCAGCGCTTAAAACAACATACCCGTTATCTGCCAAGAATTTTAATGTATTCCGGTCGGTCTGATACAAGACTAACCTACTGTTATTTATGATACTTTGCGACGATTCGATAGTCAATGCAGCTCTATCCGGTTTCAGTGCCAGATTCTTTGCAAAGTGGTCTGTTACGCCACTGATCTGCGGTGGGTCAAGCTGCACCTGATATTGTCGTTCAGAGAACTTTCTGACAATTTTTATATCCCCTTGATATGCTCCTAGTCCAGAGAATTGCTTTATACCGGTTATCTCTTCCGGATATTGAACCCGCATCCTCTCCTGCTGCAACGGTAGCCCCGCCGCCTTGCTGAACGCCTTGTATTCGGCGGTTAAGCGGCGTATGCGGGCTGTTACGGCCTGTGCCTCATCTGTCAGTCCAGCGGCCTTGTATGCGATTTGCTGGCGTTTTAGCTTGCGGACAGTGCGCTCTATGCGGCGTTGTGCCTGACTCGCACTATATCCGTCATACTCCTTACCCTCAAAGGTGAATTTGTGGTTTTCACCCTTCAAGTCCTCCAAATCGTCCTTTGAATAGGTAGGCTCCATCACGCCCTCAACAAACGGGCTGTAATGATGACGGCAGTTCCACCCGCCTAAGCCGGGGCCTGTTCCAAATCCAGTTGTTTCTACAAAGTCGGGATAGTCCCCCGTGGACGCCCTCGGCTTCTCGCTCCATCTCAGTACAAGGCCCTGCCAACTCTCATGATTTTCCGGGCCTGTCCCCGTGTTCCGCGCCCCAAGGTGGGCAGATACCTCTACCAAGTCTGTCTCAAGGTAGTCCAGCGATTGCTCGGCGTATTTCTGGCAAAGCTGATTTATGCCTGTCATGGCCGCGCGCCTGACTGCCACATCCACCTGGTCAACATGGCCGCTTTCGTACTCCACGGTTTTTATCCCACTGTCCGCCAGTTGCTTTATGGCTCCCTTGATGGCCTGATTGTAACTGATAGCGCCACTCTGTATCTGCAAGGTTGCATTGTCTAACGCCCACTGATAGGCCTTTTCCGGTTCCAGCATCGTGCGCCCGTTGTCCACCAGAAAGCCCATAGACTGGGTGATATTGTGGAAGGTGTCTAAGGTCTGCGCCCTGATTGCATCCACTACAGCAGCGTCCAGAAGCGTCTCCGGGGCGGTCACTTTCGCAAGGTCTATGACCTCCGTGTAATACTGCTGATTGCGCTTTACAACATCGTCCAGCAGTTCGTTCAGTTTCTTCTCGCTGATGCCCGTGGTCTTGCGGATGGCCTGCTCAATCTCCTTCTGGCTGATGCCGTGGGAGCTCAGCGCCCGCATGGCCTGCGCCGTGACCTCGTTCAGCTGGTCGGCAAGGTTTAGGCGACTGCATATTTCATCAAGCAGGGTAGCTTCCAGATTGCGGAATAGTTCGGCGAGTTCTTCCGGGAGTGCGTCCAGCACCTCGGGGCTAAAAAGGGTATTTCACCCAATCACCCCCTTAAGAATACCCGTCCAGAACAGATATTTCAGCAGATAGCTAATCACAGCAAAAAGGAGGACAATAGCGATTGCCGCAACTGCGGACTTCCAGTTTCTCACTACTCTAATTCCTCCTGTCCCTCCGTAGTCATGTCCTCCATCTTCGGAAGAGCCGCTTTTGCTGTCTGCTCATCTTCGTTGAGCCAGCGCATACGGAACTCCCAGTCATTGAGAATGCCTGCGCTTAACATCTGCATATCTCTGGAAAAGTCGGTGCCTTTATCCTCTATCACACTGTCATCAAAATCAATGGAAATCTCCACATCTTCGTTCAGCCCGGCGCTCATGGCCGTATTGCCCAGGCGGAGGATAATGCGGCATAGCTCAATCAACACCTGCTCCAGAATAATTTCATGCTTTTTAATGGTACGGAACATTGTGCTGTTTTCACTGATGACCTGGGTTGCTGTGGAGACGCTGCCTTGGTTGAACCGGTAATGATTTTCCCCAAAGCCGCATTTACTGGATAAAAGGTTTAGTTGATCTTGGATCCCGGTATTGTGTTCTACTGTACGAAGTTTCATATCAATAGGGGTTATAACCGCGCTATCGGCTGCATCTTCGGGAAGCACATAAAACACAAGGTCGTCACTATCGAAAATGGGCTCACCGTCTATATACTCTGTGGCGGACGGCTTCACCATGATCCGCTTTTTGCCCAAAACAAACTCATTGACATAGCTGTCATAGGCAATATCCACGCCGCGCATTACATCAACAGCATTGGCATAGACCGAAATTCCCAGCGGGTTAGAATAATCATAATTGTTGGAAATATTGGGCCGGTCAATGACAAACTGCCGGTGATCCGCTCCCGTATGTACCACAGGTGGGACTCTTTCGAAACCCTTCACATCCATCAAAGGCAGTTCTGAATCCAGATTTTTATTTTTGAATGTGTAAATCCGGTTTTCAATATCATACAGACCGTTTGCCTTATGATGGATTTGCAGGTAACAGTATTCCTCACCGTTCACCGTTACCACATTGGAAAAGGCGCATTCCGTAATAATACCGTTCTGCCAAGAGATCGGCCAAATATGTTCCACCGTCACATAATCCAGCACAATGCCGCTGGCGCTTCCCGGAATTGGTCCGGCATCCGTGGCTTCCATCCCCACGATGCGGGGGATAAATGCCACGGTTCCCAGCGCAAACGCCATTTCCTGCATTTCGTTTGCTTTGACCTCGAAATTATTTTCCTCAAACACACGATCAATAAATGCCTGCTCTTTTTCACCTTCCAGGGTTATTTTTACTTTCTCATTCATGAGCAGGTTTGCCCAGTCCTCCACGATCTTTTTGCCCATAGTCAGGGAATACCGCTTGCAACGGACGGTGTCATGGCCATTTCGAACTTTATAGCGGTGGAATCCCTCCACATTTCCCACATACCAGCTTTTCCACTCGTCAACTTTTCTATAGAAATCCTCGTCGACGGTGGAATATCCAAGCTGTTTCAGTTTTTCAATGACGTTCAAGCATTCACCCCCAGTATTGCTTTCCAAATACACGCTCGAATCATAGTAGAAAGAATGATTAAGGCAATTACCACAATTACCGATACAAATACAACAGCCGATTTCTGTTTCCAACTCATGCAATTACCCCCATTCGTCTAAACACTCTTTCGAGCGAATATCGCGTGGCGTCAATCAAGTGATTGTTGACATCCGGATAGCCACTGATGATGTCTCCGTCCTTGTTGCGCTCATATTCGTAATTGACAAATTCTTCGTAAGCATGTGGTGTTCTGCGGCGGTCAATGACGATTTTTCTTCTTTGGAGCCACTTCATTCCGTACTCCACACTTCCAGGGCCCTTTATAGCCTCCTTGGCCGGGAGTCCCATCGCACGGAAGTCTGCCGTAGATTTTGGCTCCGCACTATCACAGGTGATATAAGCGTCCTTGTATCCACGCTTCAAAATCATGTTCGCGCTTGCTTCGTTTGTGAGTTTGTTTTTGTATATCTCATCGATGAAGTAAATGGTCTCGTGCGCCCTGTCGTAGTGAAGTCTGATAAAGGCAAACGGATCAGGATACCAGCCCCAGTCCACTCCCTGATAAATCTTATCGAAGGAAGCGACCTCTTTGTCGGTAATCTCACGCAGCTCCAAGTTGTCAAAGACGTTCCCGCCCGTTCCGACTGGTATTCCAAGATATTCGTGCTGATAGGCCCGTTCGTCTGTCTCTTTTAGATGTTCGGCTTCAATCAGAAACTGCTCTCCCAGCCATTCAGGCGGGGCCTCTAGGTAGGTGGATTTGTGGCATAGCCTGTCCGGCCTTTCTTCCAGTGTGTCCTTGTTTGCCCAGTTATCCCGGCTGATTGGCGGGTTATAGCTCTCGAAGTTCCAGAACTTTGAGCCTCCGCGCATAGTGGATTGGAGAATGGTTCGGATCTCTGCCCTCCCAGCAAACTGGTCTTTTTCCTCAAAGTGCGTGACGGCGATATGCCCAAAGGGTACTTTGATAGATTTGATTTTCATGGGATCGTCCGCGCCTCGAAACATGATCTTTTGCCCTGTCGGCTTATAGATCAGTTCCATAGGCTGCACTTTTGCGTCCCAATATTGCGCCATCCCCAATTCTCCAATCGCCCATATATACTGGGCGTATACACTATCGCGGATGGTATTGGCGACTTTACGCAACACCAGCGCATGAGTGCCGGGATTATCAATCAGCAGGAGAGGGACTAGCAGGGACACGCAGGAGGATTTAAGAGAACCACGCCCGCCGGATAAGTCGTAATGCGTATGTCCATGCTGGAATACATCATGGGCCAACAGATGGAATGATGGGCCAAGAATTGTTGATAAACGAATATCAGACATCAATGATCACCTTGACTTCCCCATTTTTCTCATTCTCTGTTGTCTCCGGCTTTTCCCTCCAACCTTTAAAATTATTTATCAAACTGAATTTCGCTCCCTGTACACCATCCTTATCAAAAAGCCTTTCCTCGGTATACGCCTCAATTTGCGACTTGGCGCGCGTAATCGTGTCTAAAAATTCTTTTTTGGCTTGGTAATTAAGAAGCGATTGACGCGTTGAAAAACCTAGCGCAAGAGCCAATCCGGTAACTGTAGGGGGACGCTGGTTCACGATAATAGGCTGGCCGTATTTATTAAATATAGGCTGGCCGTCTTCTCCTTTAAGAATTTCTCCTTCACAGCTTTTGAAATATTCATCTATTTTCTTCTGTATTTCTTCCTTAGTTTTGAATTTTGGAGGCCTTCCTACTACTGCCATCAAGGCCCGCCCCCTTGACGCTCCCGCAGATGCTTGGCCGATATGCGCGGGTCAGATATCTCGCGCTCTAATAGGGCCACACGGGAGGAATGGCTGTCGTCATGCCCGTGCTCATAGTCTGCCCGCAGCTCTGCAAGACGGGCTTCTAAGGCTGTAATCTGCCTGGTGTATGTATCAATCATCGCGTCGTAGATCATCGTTATCACCTCAAAACAAAAGCACCCACCCAGGAAGGATGGATGCTTTTGCACACTTGAAAAAGGAGGGTTTTCATGAACTTCCTTGTACTCAGTATCTCTAGGATACACTATAGCACAGGTGAAGTATAACATTCTATAACATGATTTTAGAAAGTGCTTGCCCATGTAACCTGCATACGTGAACATATGAATAATTCATCTTCACCGCAATTTCCTCAAAGGTCATGCCATCTATGTAGCGATACAACATCAGGGTTTGCAGGATATCGTCCTCCAAGGTAGTGATCACGGCCCGGATTTCCCGGCGGAGACGATGGAGGTTCCTGAGTTCCCGAGTGATCTCTTCGCCGATTTCGATATATTGCGCTACTTCGCCAGAATCGCCCTGTGCGCCGTTTTTTGCCTTAGGCATATCCGATATAGTCTGAGTTGTTTTGCAGGCTCTGGACAGCCACATAGCCCGTTCTGTGCTTAATTGTTCAATACGTCTTCCCAGTTTCCTGTATCGGGATAGGTATTCAATCTTTTTCTGATTTTCTGGCGTCGGCATGTGATACCTCCTTCATGCAATGCCCCCAAGTGCAGATACCGTTTTGGTCTACCCACTCGCAGTGCTTCTCTTTGCAGAATTCCCGGGCTTTGCCGTCGTGCTCCCAGCGATACATGGGAGATGGCTTCCGCTGCTTTTTGGCGGCATGTGCTTCCCTGGTCCCCTGTATAGATTTTTCCATTGTTTGCGCGTGGTATTTTTGCGCGCCCAGAAGGATGTGGGGTGGAGGCTGCATTCCATACTCCTCTCCAACCTTGCGGAGAGATTCTGCTGTGGGGCACTGCAGGCCCTTAACCCAACAGCGTGCAGCAGTCTTAGATACTCCGCACAACTCCGCAAACGCCTTATATGTTATACCCGTCTGCTCGTAGAGATTCCGCACCCACTCCACGGCGGCCTGCATTTCCGGGGTCATGGGGTGGCCTCCTCCGGCGGTTCCGGCAGTGGCATCCAGTGGGTGATTTGTTTTGTTCGGGTTCCGTACACTTTCCACCATTCACCCACGTCCTTATATCCCTGCTCTACATATGGCGAGCCGTTTTTCTCCCGGCACACAAGTACCGGTTCAAAGCGTTCCGGAAGCCTTTCTTCCACGCTTATCCACCCCGCAGAACGGGTGGATGTGGGGATATGCTCTACCAGATACTCCGCAAGCCATTCCGCAAAACTCCCCGTTTCCGGGTCTGTGCGTTCGGCCTCAATGATGAGACCTAGCATAGTCTGTTTATCAATCATCCTTGCCATCTTTCAGCGCCTCCAATCTCTCCATCACCATCTGCACGGCCTCGTCCGTCATGGGAGCGCCGCACGCGGGGCAAAATTTGTAGTGATTAATTGATGACCCGTAGTGCTGAAATCCGCATTTAGAGCACTGATCTCCCGCCATCTGTTTCCGCCAGTCCTCAAAGCATATCTCCCACGCTCCTCGCATCCGCTCCACCTGCTCCCGGCTGACGGGGCGGAGGTAGGTGAGAGCCATATCAAGGGCTGCAATCCTCCTTTCTGCATTTTTAACTCCATCAGCCATTTGATGTGATGCCCAAAATGTGCTCGGATTATCTCTCATAACCTCATTTTGACGCTTACTCTCTGCTAATACGGCAATCGCTTCTTCCCGCGTCATCATGGCTGTCCTCCCTTTCAAATTTTGCGGCATTATTATTTTACGTCGGCCTCTTCCAATGGCAGGCAATGCTGACTTCCTGCAACCGCCGCCCTACCGACGCGCCCGGGTTTGCTTTACAAATGAATACCATTTTTCTTAAGGCGCTTCATAGAAAGCTCGTGAAACACATCCCACTCCGTCGTCCTTTTCCTGATAACAACATCATTTTTCGGATTATGCTTTGGCCTTTCACATGGATTCCGTTTTATGTACGCTTCTCTTTTCTCCACCGCCGTTTTCAGTAGATTAGATGCCTCGATTGTTCCGACGTATCCGCTTTTAATCAAGTTCGCAATGCGGACGCATTCAGCAAGGTATTCGTCTCCCGTCATTCCATCCCCTCCAGCATCTCCATCTCCTTCTCGCTCAGAATCGGTGCGCGGGTGTTCCAGGCGAGGATGGCTTGATACGAAAGTTCACAATCCGTTGTTGCCCAGGATGGAAGATCATACTCTGGACTCATGATTGGAAAACCAGGCATAACCTTCCCACTCTTTATCGGCCCTCTGGCATGGCAAATATTGCATCGAACAGAATAGGCGCGTTGCTCAACTACCCAATCAAGACCGTTTGTTCCAGCAAATTTACTTTTGCACTCTACTTTTGTTTTTTCTCCCTTGCACCACGGACACGGAACCAGTATCCCCGCGTCCGTCAGCCGCTTAGCCGCCTCTTTGTCGCCCAGCAGGGCTGATTTGATATCATCCATTTATGATCTCCTCTCTATGTCTGCGATTGCTTTGAATACCGGATAAAACTGCTGAGGGACTACGGCGTTTCCGAGGCACCTAAGTCGGTCCACCCAATGGGGAACCCCATCAACCACTCTACAAACGTCGGGTTCAGTTGGCCACCAACCGCGTCTGCCAGGGATACGCTGTGCATGCTCCCGGGTTTTTGCTGACTGCTTTTCATTCTTTCTACGTATGCATCTGCGGCAGTCGGCGTAGGCCAGGATCGCGCACCTGTCCCTCCTGTGCGGGGCGTCGACGGCACAAGCCGGAACAACAAACGCCTGGACGGCGTAGCCGATGCCTTCCAGGTCAGCGTACACCGTGTCGAGTGCCATATTGACGATGCCAGCAACGTTCTCACCAACGACCCAAGCGGGCCGGAGCTCTGATATAATTCTAAGCATTTCAGGCCAGAGGTAACGGTCATCCTCCTTGCCTCTTCGCTTCCCGGCAACGGAAAACGGCTGGCAGGGGAACCCTCCCGAAACAACGTCAACTGTTGTCCTTCCTGTCCGATCATAAAAGCTCTCCTTTGTCAGTGTCCTGATATCTCTCCATCGCGGCACGTCCGGCCAGTGTTTTTCCAGTATCTTTGTCGGATAGTCCGCCCACTCGCACTGCCCGACAGTCTCAAATCCGGCCATCTCCGCCGCCAGGTCAAGCCCGCCAATGCCAGCAAACAGAGAGAGGTGAGTGAGCTTCGTTTCATCACGATCTCCCATCAGGGCAGCGCGGATATCATTGTTCATTTTCGAGCCCCCTCCACTCAAAATTGCAGCCATTTCCTTCATGGCATCCGTGCTTACACACGTCGCATCTTCCAAGTTTCAGGCAATTTACTTTGTCCCCGGTTTCATCGAGAGGGATATCACATTTTTTTATTTCTTCTGCTATATGGTACATATCTTTGATTGCTGCATCCCTCTCCGTCTTGACCTGCTCCAGCTCGTACTTCAATTGATCTATATGGGAGATCATTTCATGTTTTTGTCCCCGCATTTCTTCAATGATATTCGCCTGTTTCTTTCTGCATTTTATTTCTTCTTCCAGTTCTGAAGCGGCTTCCATACACAGATCCATGATTTCTAGTGTGCATTTGTCCCTGTACAGGCTTTCCTCACGGAGCCTTTCAATTAGATTTTTCATGATTTTCCTCCTTAAAATGGGATATCGGGTTCCAACGGCTCAAGCTCTTCTTTCCGTACCACCTCTGACTTGAACAATCCAATAACGTTTTTTAATGGCCAATACGCCCCTACTGCTTTCACTATAGACTCTGCTCCACGTTCATCCACCACAAAGCTGTCTCCTACTGCATAAGCTATTTGATCCCCTCTGCAAGTATCAACCATAATTTTCTGCCCGTCTTCGATGTCGGCCATAGGTTCTACGCAAAATAGATACGTCTTATCGGATTTCTCATGTTTTGCGAATATGAGGCATACATATTTTTTCATTTTCATCCCTCCACAAATCCCGTCTGCTTAGTTAATGTCACAATCTGCTCTGTCCTTACAGATGTAAGATATCCGTTCGAGCGGGCGAACGGGTCTCCCAGGATCCTACGCTCAGGGCGGCGGCGGACGGTGACGAAATATCCATCAGGATGTATGTACTCCACCTTTGCCGAGAACACCTCCGGCCCTATATCCGGCAGAAGTACTCCCACCGCTGCACCTATGTGGATATCTTCCGGGGGAATATGCATCTGCATTTGGGCTTTCTTGACCCGTTCGTCCAGTACGTATTTTGACACTCCGTACCGATTGGCAATAGCCACCCTGCTTTCTCCGTTTCGGATCATCTCCAGCAGATCCATATCCGTCAGGTTTTTCCATGATTTTTTGCGCACGACCTCATTCATTCCTTCCTATCGTCACGCAGACTTGCGGAAAATCAGAATATCTCTTGATCACGATAGCCCGTATAATCTGCGCATCGTCTTTGTAAGCAATCCCGTTGAGGGAATCGCATATGATTTTTCCGATGTTGTCCCAATCCGGTTTTTTTGTAGGGCGCATGTCTCCGTTGAGCATGAGCGCTGCTTTTTTCCGGCCAGCGCTTTGCGGTATGGGATATTCCGCGATGATTTGTACCGACACCGGCCCCTCCCACAACAAGGGGCGCCCGGCGGTTTCCAGGTATTTTTTTCTGACAAGCTCCTCATATGCGACAGTTTTATCCGGCGTATAGCTCATAGTGCGCCCGTTCTTCATCCGCACCACACGGGGCCGGGCCTTGCCCTGGGGCGGTCCGTAAACCGCAAACGATATTTTATCCATCAGACAGCCTCTCCTTTGCAAAATCGTCAAAAGCCCCGGAAGCCTCAAAAGCATCTATGTCGTATGACCGCCTGTCCGGGGAAAGGGGAAGGGCGCCTTTTTTCTGCCGTTCTTCCTGCCAGCCCTCCAGCACCCGGCGGACATACGATGCGCTGCGGCCTCCTTTTTGGGCTGTGTACTCTATGGCCTTCAGGATCTCCTCCGCGCTGTAAGATTCCCGCAGATCGTCCAGTATAACGCTGTCGTTCCCCACAGGCTCCCGTATCTTTTCCGCAAATTCTGCGGACAAACACAACGCAACATCATCTCCCTCCGGACTGTCCCCCTGTGTAAGTAGAGTATGTTGTGTTGATACTATATCTTGTTTATTAAGAGTATTGGTTGGGTTTGGTTCGGTTGGGTTTGGTTGGGTTATATACGCGCGCGGGTTAACGGCTTTTTTCCGTGGACTGTCCGCAGACTGTCCGGGGACATTTTCGGGACTGTCCTCCGCCGTATCCCGTTCTTTCATGCGTCTTCGGGCTTTCCGTTTCCGCTCCGCGTCCTTCCGTTTTTCGGACAATTTGCTCGTATAGTCCGGCCAGTCGTGCAGCCGGTAGTCTTTTTCCTGCCCGTCTATCCATCCGCACACCACAAGAGCGTCCACCAGCTTTCCGGCCTGCCGGATGGGCCAATCCAGAGCCATTGCTATCCCTTCGGCGGTAACGCCCTTCAGCCTGCCGTGTTCGTCCGCACAGTGGAGGCCCCATGTCCACAGATCCACCAGAAGGCCCACCGTTTCCCGGCGGCTCATTTTAAGGGCCTGCGCCAGTTCCAGCGTCTTGGGATGCCTCGGCATCTCCTGGTGCAGCTCGATCCATATGCTTTGTACCATGGCGTTTCCTCCTATCGGGCGGTTAGGGCCGTCACGGGCTTTCCGGTAAAAGCCCTGACCTGCTTTGCAAATGTTTCCGGATCCCCATTTACACGGGAAATGTGGATGAGATAGATGCGCTGTACCCGGCTCAGATCGTTGGCCCTGAGCATATCCAATACGTTACGCAGGCCGAAGTGGCTCTGATACAGCCTCCGGGTCTGCTCCGGCGCTGTTCTGCCGTCCTCTATGGCTTCCTGCAGCAGTTCCCGGCTGTAGTTGCATTCCAGGAGGATATAATCCAGCCCCTGGAACGTATACGGGATGTAATAGGTGTCCGTGGCGAACAGGATTTTTTCTCCCGTCGTGCGGCTCTGCAGGAGGAACCCCAAAGGCTCCGCCGCGTCGTGCTGTGCTTCCCAGGGGAGCACAGTCCATAAGACTTCCCGTCTGTCCTGGGAATATATCTGCACAGCTTCCCGCGCCCGGATAGTATGCAGGGCATAGGGATTTTGGATATCCCGTATCGCGCCGAAGGTCCCGGCGGACGCGTATAAAGG
>ERZ894196.323-NODE-323-length-15549-cov-66.670776_pt1 | contig 15549 bp, 6 predicted proteins | sample MGYA00380284_ERZ894196 | MGnify/ENA primary metagenome ERZ894196 (study PRJEB32331, sample SAMN06328427) | human gut metagenome | biome: human gut microbiome; feature: stool | host: Homo sapiens | collected 2011-10-21 ...
ACTTGTACTGGTTTGTTACTATTTGTTGTTGTTCCATTTCCCAATTGTCCATAATTATTTCTTCCAGTTGTCCATACAGTTCCATCTTCTTTTAATATAACTGAATAATCAGGTCCAACTTCAATTTGTGGTTTTGTAATAGCTCCATCTTTATTCCTATATACATTTATTATTGCTTTTGCTTTTGTTGCTGTTTTTGAATTATATCCTGTAATTGTTGTGTATCCTATTCCTGTACCTGTAACAATTCCTTGATTGTCTACTGTTGCAACGTCTTCATTTGAAGATGTCCATGTCCAGTCACTTTGATTTGTTTTATCTGGAATAAATACTTTGAAACTTGATTCACTAAGCACATCTATGTCTAATTTTTCTCCAATTTTTATATATTCATTTCTTTTATTTAATAAAACCTCTGTCTCTCCAGTTTGCGTAAAATAATTTGCATTTGTTGTTGTTCCATTTCCAAATTGACCATAAGAATTTTGACCTATAATCCAAATTGAACCATCTTTTCTAAGTATTGCATGATTTCTTGGAGCTGAATCTACGTAGCATGTTCCTGGAGCTATTGCAATTGCATCTGTTACTTCTGTACCATCTGCATTTACCATTACTTTTGGATATACTGCACTTGTTGTCGTTTTGTCTCCTACTTGTCCATATCCATTATATCCAGTTACATATACTTTTCCGTCTTCTCCTATAAATTGAAGGCTTCTAACTCCTGCTTTTATTGTTTTTGCTTTATATGCATTTCCTTCCTTGTCTTTTATTTGTGTAAATGTTGTTCTATTTGTTGTATCTCCTAAGCCTAATTGTCCATAATTGTTTAATCCTGATGACCATATTGTTCCATCTTCTTTTAAGATATATCCTGAATATCCTTTAAGATTAATTTCATTTATCTCATTTGATATACATCTTTCTGTTGATTTATTTTCTTCTTTTCCATATCCCATGGCTCCATATCCATTATATCCCCATGTCCATGTTTCGCCATTTGATTTTATAGCACTTACTTCTCCATATCCAACACTAGCACATATAACATCTGTCATACTTTTTAATTTTACTGGTGTATATGTTGTACTATTTTCCATCAATTCATAGTCAGCACCATTTCCCCATCCATATACATTACCTTTTTTATCAACAGCAATTGATGTTGTGTGTCCTATAGAAATATCCATAATATTTTCTAAATAGCCATTTCCATCTACACCTTTAACCCTTGTTGCATATGTTCTTGTTGTAGTATCTCCAAGTCCTAATACTCCAGTATCATTATATCCCCATGTGTATACTTCTCCGTCTTTTGTTAAAGCCATCACCATTGAACGCATTGCTGATATTTTTATAACATTTGTTAAATATGTATTTGCATCTATTTTTACTTGTACGGGTGTTGTTCTATTAATCGTATCTCCTTGAGCACATATTCCCACGTCATTTCTGCCTGATATCCATACCGTTCCGTCTTCTTTTAGTACTGCTTCAAATCCTTCTCCCACCTCTATTTGTGGAGTTGTGATTGCACCTTCTTTATTTCTGTATACGTTTACTATTGCTTTTGCTTTTACTTCTTCTGCCGAATTGTATGCAGTTATTGTAGCGTGTCCTATTCCTTTTCCCATTACATTTCCGTTTTTATCAACTGTTGCGACCTCTTCATTTGATGATGTCCATGTCCAATCACTTATGTTTATTGTTCCTCCATCTTCTGGACCAATTATTTGTGATTTTATTGTTTCACCTATTTTTATAAATGTATTTCTGTAATTTAACTGATAACTTTTTATAAAAAATATTTTATTTGTTTTACTCCAAGAGTGTTCACCATAAAATACTCCTGCAGAATTTTCTACAAAATTTGTGTTTGTTTTACTATTGCCTATTAATTCTGTTAGTGAATTATCTTTAGTTCCAAAATTATCTACAATAACATTTGTTCTTGTTTCACTTGTGTTTACATTAGTTGCAATATTTGTAAACTTACAATTTCCTGAATAATTACTTTCAACACTTCCTAAGTCATGGAAAAATGTACAATTATTAACTCTAATGCTTCCACCATCATTATTATATAAATATGATGCAGAATTTGGACCACATATTCTAAAGAATACATTTTCTACAGTACCATTACACCATCTGAATATTGACCTTTGATAATTACTTCCTGATTTTGGATAATATACACACGTTAAATTTCTTACAATTGTATTTGAATTTTCAATTTCCATTACTGCTCCATCTCTTCTGTCAGTTTTAGATCCATCAAATACTAAAATTGTTTTTTCATTTTCACCAAATATTTCTATATTTTTGCCCATATCATATATTCCTGATTCTGAATAGCTAGTACATGGCATTGGTGTCAATGTATATGTTCCTGCCATAACATAAATTTTTTTCCCACTTGTTGCCTCATTTATTGCTTTTGAAAGTGACGCATATGGTTTTTCTTTTGTTCCATCTCCAGTTTCGTCACTTCCTGTTGTTGAAACGCAAATATTGTAACCAGATTTTATTATATTACTGTCTGTTGCAGAGGTTTCTGAGCCTGAAGTACTTGTTGTACTTATACTATTTGCAATGTATTGAAATATGCCATTTTGCTTGTTTATAACTTTGTCGGTTGCTAATATTGCACATATTGCTGTTATTGCACAAAGTAATACTGCTGCTTTGCTTTTTATTTTTTTGCTAAATTTTTTGCTTAACTTCACGACTCTTCTTCCTTCCTTCTCTAATGATTTTTTATTTTAAAATTTTTGTTTTCTTAAAGTTTTTATAATATATATTTTAATTATTTCTTTTATTTTTTACAACTATAGATATTTATATATTACAATTTTATTATTTATATATTATTAGGGATATAGGGCTTTTGAAATTTTTAGTTACTTTTTTGTCATTTTATTTAAATTTATATTTCATATTTTATTAGTTTTTTATTTTTTGCTTAGGGAATGAATGGAAAAAGAGCAATATTGTTATAAATATTGCTCTAAAAATATTATTTTATATTTCTTCTCCATTGAACTTTTTTGTGTCTATACACACTTTTTGTCAATGTTATAGTTCTTAAAATCATTCAACTGCTACACTATTTACTCTTGTTATTTTACCACTGTCTATTTTTATTTCCAATGTGTTTTTCTCTGAAGTAATATAGTAATAATCTTCACCTTTTCTTTGGATTTTTTCAACATTTAGCTCATTTTCTTTTATATTCTTTTCACCCAATTTTTTAAATTGTCTTTTGGCTAATTTCCTTGCTTTTTCTTCTGTTATTTCTTTTTCATCACTTTTTATAATTTCTGTTTTTGTGTTTGAATCTTTACTATTTTCTGTAGATGTATTATTCTTATCTGGTTTAAATATTACAAACATTGATACTGAAATAAGTATAATGCATCCAAATATTGCTAAATTATATGGCTTTAATACCTTTTTTATTATTCTTCTAAATTTTTTATTTACCTTCATTTTTTACACTCCTCTTTTGTTTTTTTTATTTTATCACTTTTAAAAATAAAAGTAAATACTTTTTTAAGCATGCTTAATAAGCCTTTTTATAGGCTTTTTTAAAAATTGTGACATGTTTAATAAAACTTTTTACAGTTTTTTTAAAATTTTTGTATGCTTAATAAACCTTTTTATGGGGATTTTTAAAATTTATATACATAATTATTTAATATTTTTTATTTATATTAGATTGTCTACAAAATTTCCTTTTCTTCATTTTGCGCGCCTAAAATGAAGATTTAGGAAATTTTGTATGCGCGCTGACAATCTATTTTAATATAATTTCATATCGTCTATCATCATAATCTATTTTAATATAATTTCATATGGTTTATCATCATAAACTATTTTTATTTTTATTATTTTTCCTCTGTGTTTTATTTTGATCTCTTTTCCGTCTAGTTTTTCACTTATTGTGTCACTTAAATGTATTTTTACTTTATTTGGATAAGTTTCTCCATCTAAATATTCGTCAATATTTAATTCTGGATGTTTTTTCGTTAGCTTATCTATTCCACCTAATACAAATTCTCCGTCTTCTTCTACATAAATCTTAACATTACGCTTAAATAATAGTATTAGTAGTAAAAGTATTAGTCCTGCTATTCCAATAGCTGTTGCTATTTGTTTGTTTCCTTTTACTTTTTCATCTTCTACTCCTAGTGTTGCTGTTTTCTTTTCTTCTGTTGATTCAGTATTAGGCTTTTGATTATTTTCTTCGTTGATTGGGGCTTCAACTTTTTCTTCTGTTGGTTGTTCTTCTTTGTCTTCTTTTGTATCATTATTAATTATTATTGTTTTATTCTTTGTAACTGTTTTTATTATTTCTGTTTTTGGCTCTTCTTGTTTTATTTCTTCCTGTTTTGGTTCTTCTTTTATCTCTTCTTGCTCTGGTTCTTTAACTTCTTCTTTTTCAGCTACTAATACTAAGAATTTTGTTTTAAATCCTTTGTATGTTATTGTAACAACTTGTAATCCAGAATTTTGGGGATTATATCCTGAGATCATTTCGTATGTTACCGGAATAGTATTTATTCCACTTGATTTAATTATATCTATTGTTGCTCCTGTTATATCTAATGCCTCACCATTTTTATAATTAATTTTGTTTGGCTCATTATTTAATGATATTGCTTTTATTTTATCTTTTACGCTTACTTGGAATTTTCCTTGTAAACCTTTGTATTCTACTGTAATTGTTTGTGTTCCTTCTTTTGTTTTATCATATCCTGATATCATTGATGCTGTCATGTCGGTCTTTTCATCTACTTTTCCACTTGCTGTTATTATTGATATCGTTCCTCCAGTTAAATCTAAATTTTCTCCATATTCATAATCTGTTTTTTCTGGTTTTTCAAGTTTCAATTTTGTTATGTAATCTTTTACATTAACTATGAATTCTTGAGTAAGACCTTCGTATGTTACTGTTAATGTTTGGTTTCCAATCTTTTTAGAATTATATCCTGTGACCATATCTTTTGTTATATTTAGTATTTTTGTTTCATTGCCTTGTTTGAATTCAATTGTTCCTCCTGTTAAATCTAATTGTTCTCCATATTTGTATTCTAATTTATTTGGTAATGTTTTTATTGTCATACTACTTGTTTGGTTAATTACTGTAATTCCAAATGATTTCGTATAGCCTTTATAAGTTACTTTAATTGTTTTTGCACCTTCTGTACTTGTATCAAATCCTTCTATTTGTACTTCGGAATTTGTCATCGCTACTGGGGTTGTAGCTGTTTTACTTGCCATTATTGGTTTTACTTTTCCGTCTGTCAAATCAATTTTTTCACCTATTTTATATACTAGTTTATTTGGTTTTACAATATCAATATCTTCAATATAGTCTTTTACGTCTACTTCATATGAAGTTGTTTTATCTTTATATGTAACTGTTATTTTTTGTTTTCCTATTTTATTAGGATTGTATCCTGTTACCATACTTGTTGTTATATTTATTGTTTCTTTTGCTCCATTACTTCTTATTGTTTCTATTGTTCCTCCTGTTATATTTAGTGGCTCTCCATATTTGTATTCTGTTTTTGGAGTGGTTTTCATTATGATTGATTGTATATTGTTTTCTACTATAACACCAAATTGTTCTTTTTGTCCCTTGTATATAACATCTATAGTTTGTGTTCCTTCTTGTTTTGGGTTATATCCACTTATTGTTATTTGGCTGTCTGTAAGTGCTACTTGGGAAGTAGTTGTTCCACTAGCCATAACTTCTTGAATATTTCCTCCTGTTAGGTCTAAAGCCTCACCATATTCGTATTTTACTTTTGTTGGTGGTGTTAGTATAATTCCTGTTATATAATCTTTTACATTTACTTTATATTTTAATTCTTGTCCGCCATATTTTATTGTTAACTCTTGTTCTCCTATTTTTGTAGGTTCATATCCTGTTACCATTTCTTCTGTAATTTGTTTTTCTTCTGGTCCGCTTGGTCTCACAATTGTTATTATTCCATTACTTAAATCTAATGGTTCTCCATATTTATATTCTGTTTTTGGAGTTGTTTTTATTTCCATAGATATTATTGGATCTTCTACTGATATAGTAAATGTTGTTGTTTTCGTAACTCCATTTTCTGTATAGCTTATTGTTAGTGGTAATTTTGTGTTTTCTTTGCTTGAGTCAAATCCACTTATCATTTCTTTTGTAATATCTATTGTTTCTGTTGTTCCTGTTGCTCTTGTTATTTTTAATCTTCCGCCTGTTGTGTCTAGTGTTTCTTTGACATTATATTTTACTTTTGTTGGTAATGTCTCTATAGCAACTGATTGTATTGTATTTGTTATTGTTATTGGGTAACTTGCTGTTCCTATTATTCCGTTATTTGCAGTATATTTTAAAGTTAATGTTTTACTTACTTTATTGTCTTTTCCGTATTCTGAGATTGTTGGGTTCATATTTAATGACCCACCGTCTTTTTCTGTTATTACCGCTGATGTTATTGGCTCTTCTTTTGTTGTTCCATCTGTATATGTTACTGTTATCTTTCCACCTGTTAAATCTATTTGGTCTCCATGATTATATTCTGTTTTTGTTGGTTTCGTTATTGTAACTTTTGATATTTCATTTTTTAGTTTTACACTTAAGTTTGTTGTAAATGTTTTTCCATTTGTATAACTATTTGTGTCTTGGTCTGTGTATGTTACTGTTGAATTTTGATCTGTTAATGATGTTTTATTATATCCAGTTACCATGCTTTCTGTTAGAGCTACTGGGGATTTTGCTCCTGCTTTTGCATATGTTACTGTATATGAAATATCATTATCATTAATTAATTTTTCTATTTCGTCATTATATGTTCCAGTTATTGCATTTGGGTTAATGCTTATTCCTGTTACATAGTCTTTTACATTTACTTCGTAACTTGTTGTTTTTCCTCCGTATGTTATTGTTATTGTTTGTTTTCCTAATTTTGTTGGATCATATCCACTTACCATATTATCTGTTATGGCTATGTCTTTTGTTCCACTTCCTTTTGTTACACTTATTGTTCCATTAATTAAGTCTAATGGTTCGTTGTATTTGTATTCTGTTTTTGGTGTGTTTTTCATGCTTACTGCTGTTACTGTATCTTTTATTGATACATCGTATTTTGTTGTTTTTGTTTCACCATTTTCTGTGTAACTTACTGTTAGTGGTAATTTTGTGTTTTCTTTGCTTGAGTCAAATCCTGTAACTTTTACATTACTTTCTGTTATGCTTACTACACTTGGTGTTCCTGTTTGTCTTGTTACTAAGATTTCTCCTGGGTTGCTTCCGTCTGTTGTTAGGTCTAATGCATCATTTACATTGTATTGTGCTTTTGGTGTTGTGTGCATTTTGATTCCTGTTATTTTGTTTGTTATTTTTATTTGATATGTTGTGTCTTTTCCGTCATATGTTACTTTTATTGTTTTTGTTGCAGTGTTGTCTTCTCCAAATGTTACTTTACTTAAGTCTACTGCACTTCCATCTGTTTCTGTTACTTTTACACTACTGTCTGTTAGTGTTTTTTCTTCTGTGTCTCCATTTGCTTTTGTTATTGTTATTTTTCCGTTACTTAAATCTATTGTATCTCCGTATCCATATTCTGTTTTTGTTGGGTTTTGTTTTATTGCTATTGATTGTGTTGGATTACTTAATGATACTTTTAGGTTTGTTTTAAATGTTTGTGTTTTTGTTGCACTTGTTACATCAGAGTCTACATATGTTACTGTTAATATTTGATTTGTTACACTTGTTTTATTATATCCTGCTACCATGCTTTCTGTTAGAGCTGTTGGGGTTTTAGCTCCTGCTTTTGCATATGTAATTGTGTACATAATATTATTATCGTTAATTAGATTTTGTAATTCACTATTGTATTTTCCTGTTATTTCATTTGGGGTAATGCTTATTCCTGTTACATAGTCTTTTACATTTACTGTGTATTTCTCTGTTCTACCTCCATATGTTACTGTTAATTCTTGGTCTCCTAATTTTGTTTTGTCATACCCTGTAACCATACTCGCTGTCATTGGTATTGTTGTCGTTCCGCTTCCTTTTGTTATTTCTATTTTTCCTGTGCTTACATCTAATTCTTCATTGTATTTGTAGCTTGTTTTTGGTGTTTGGCTTATTCTTATTGCTGTTACTTGATCTTCTACAGATACATTATATGTTGTTGTTTTTCTTATTCCGTTTTCTGTGTAACTTACCGTTAATGGTAATTTTGTATTTTCTTTGCTTGAGTCAAATCCTGATACCATATTACTTGTGATAGTTTTTATTTCTGGATTTCCAACAGCTCTTACTATTTTTATTTCGCCATTTGTAACATCTAATGCATCATTTACATTATATTTTGTTTTAGTTGGTGTTGTATGCATTGCTATTGATTTTATATCATTAATTATTGTTATTGGATAATTTACAGTTTTTGTTGCTTCATCTTCTGTATATGATATTTTTAGTGTTTTTGAATATTTGTTATCAACAAAACTTGTTACATCTGGGCTCATGTTTACAGTGCTTCCATCATTTTCTGTAATCATATCTGTTGTCATTGTTACATTTTCTGTTGTTCCATCAGCATATCTTACTGATATTTTTCCACCTGCTAAATCTAGTTTTGAACCGTAATTATACTGTGTTTTACTTGGTGGCGTTATTTCTATTGATTTAGCTTCATTATCTACACTTACTGTAAATGTTTTTGTAATTGTATCTGTTACAGTGTTTCCGTCTGATAATGTGTATTTAGCATTATATTTAACTGTTATTGTTTGTGTTCCTAGTTTTGTTGCACTATACCCACTAACCATGTCAGCTGTTAGACTTGCATTTGTCATATTTCCTGATTTCCATGTAAAGTCTAGTTTCCCTGCTTTTAAGTCTAGTGCTTCTCCATATTTGTATGATGTTTTGCTAGGTTTTACTAATGTTGAATTTGAAATATAATTATATGCTTCTACATCTATTGTGTCACTAGCTGTTGCTGTTCCCAGTTTAACTGTTAAGTGTTGTTTACTTCCTGTAGTTGATGGATTATATGTAGATACTGTAACACTTCCATCTGGAAGATTGATGTTCGCTTTTCCTCCACTTCCTAGCGTAACTTGTACAACTGCTCCTGTTAAATCTAAGTTTTCTCCTTGTTTATATATTGTTTTTGTTGGTTGTTTTGTTAGTGCTATACTTGATATTGTATCATTTACCGCTACAGATTGTGTTGTTGTTTTTCCTTCATATGTGAATGTTATTTTTTGAATTCCGCTAACAGGCACTGTTCCTTCTGCAGATGTTTTTGTGAAGTTTGCCGAGTTAACATTAGCAGTTGTTTCACTCTTTGTTACTCCACTACTTGAAGGTGTTAAATTTATTGTTGCTCCACTCTTTTTAGTTGCCTTTAATGCTAGTCCAGTGAAATCAAATGTTTCGCCATGATTATATTCTACTTTACTCATTGGTGTTGCTACTGCTAAAGATTTAACTGGGTCTGTTACGTTTAGTTTTAGTGTTGTTGTTTTTCCTTTGTAACTTATTGTTATTGTTTGATTATTTACATCAGCTTTTCCTGTTGTTGGTTTTGTAATTTTTACATTCGAGTCTGTCATACTAATATCTTCTGTTGAGTTATCATCATATGTTACTTTTAGTACTCCTCCTGCTAAATTTATTGTGTCATCGTGTTCATATGTTGTTTTGCTTGGATTTGTTTTTACTGATATTGAATTTACTGATTTTTCTTTTTCTGCGAACCCTTCTGTTGCTAAATATTTTGTATTTGTTATATATGTTGGACTCGTTCCATCTATATCCTGTGCAATTCTTTGTTTATATCCTGTTTGTGATGATGCTGTTGGCTTTAGTGAAATCATATCTGATGTTATTTCTTTGCTTCCATCTAGCTTCCATTGTGATGGGTCTAATATGTAGAAATATACTTTGAATATACTTAGCTCTGAGCCAAAACTAGCACTTGAATCTCCATCATCTGTAGCACGCCACCAATCTGTAGTTGTACCTAACATTCTTATACCTCCGTTACTTACGGTTTTTGTTTGGAATGTAAAGCAATCTGAATTTGTATATGTTACTCTTGCTACTGATGTGTTTGCTGCTCCTGTATCTTTCCTTGCTGTTGCAAACTTGCTAGTATCATAACTTAAGGAAATATCAAATGATCCTATATATGTATCTGCAATTGCTGCATATTCTACATAAAAGACATAGTTTCCACTAGAACTTTTTGTAATATCTGATACTCTTAGTACATTGTATTTATCTTGTCCATCTTGCTTGTACGCTGCAAAACTTAAACATGGTGAAAATACATTGATTAAAAGTATTACAATTAAAATAGTGGATAGTATTTTTGTAATTTTTGTTTTTTCCAAATTTTCCATTTTTTCTCCTTTACTCTTTATAATCTATTACTGTTATTGTCTGGTCTGTATTTGTTACAGCATATTGTAGTGATTCTAGTCCTATTGAGCCATATTGTACGATGTCATATTTAGAATCATATCCTTCTTCGCCTTCACTTAAGTCCATATGATCCACCAGCTCTTGAATATCTTCCAGTCCGATTACTCCGGTCTCTGTTTATATCTCCTGCTACAAGCACTTTGTTTTCTAAATTTATAACCCCATTTTCTGTAACCTCTATGTTCTTTATTATGCAATCTAGAAATCCTTTTTTATCTATTTGCAAATCATATGTTCCTGGAATTACATATATTTCGTAGCTCCCGTCTGTGTTACTTTGTTCATATTGATCTTTTTCTATTTGGTCTAAATCATCATATGTTTTTGGATTTTCATATATCTCTCCAAATATATCTTTTAGTCCATCCCAGTTAAATTTTCCGGTTTTATATATATTTAAATCTGTTGTTTTGTCTATATCGGGATTTTCGTTTTCTTCTATAGTGTCATATTTTATGTTGCCTTTTATGGTTCCATATGGTCGATGTATACTTATTTTATATGTTTCTTGTGTTTTTCCATCTTCTGCAGTAACTATTACTTCTATTAAAGTGTCTGGTTCTCCTAATTTATTTAATGTTACGGGCATTTTTGTTTTATTTAATAAGTCTTTTTCTTTATAAATTATTGTTTGACCATCTTCGTCTTTTATTGGTACTTTTATTTTCATTGTACTTTTTTCATCAGCCATTTCTGCTTCTATATTCATTTCATTTATATATTCATTTAATTCTAGCGAATATTTTTTATTTTGCTTATTGAATGTTGGCGTTAAATCATATTCTTTATATGTAGAATCGTCTGTTCCTGTACTTAATATTAAATTGTTCAGTGTTGCATTGTTCGAAGCTGTTTTATTTGTAAAAATAAATGTACTTGGATCCTCGTAACAATCTTGTATATTTGTATTTATTTTTATACCTGTTGTTGGACTTGTTGTTTGGTCTTCTATTAATTTAAAATTAGTTATATCTAAATTGTCTGTTTTCATTTTAAAACTCATTTTTCCTAGTAACACACTCTTTCCTGAACTTATTAATGTTTCATCTTTTATATTTTCGCTATCTTCTACTGGTGGATTAAATGATATTATCATTCTTATTCCTGTTGCTTCTCCTGATGTGTATGGAATTGCAATTATATCTAGTTTTTCGATAAACTCGTTCTCAAAAGCAAAATATTCATTTTCGTCATCTGTTTCAACATTTGTTGTTAATTTAGATAGTGCATATTTTGAACCGTCATATGCAAACCTTACATCAAAGCCCTTGAAGTCTATGTCATTTGCCCATAATTCAAATATTAATTGTTTATCACCATTGTTTGTTTTTTTGACCTCAACTGCTCTCATTTCTATATTTTGACCGTTGCTCGGATTAAGAGTAGTAGCTTGAACTATATTTGTTTTTATAATTAAAGATATAAAAACTACTATTGTTATAATTAATATTTTTAATATTTTTGTTATTGATGTTCTATTATTTAATACTTTCAATCCGCTACTCTCCTTTCCTCAATTTTTCACTTATACTTTCATTATATTTTATATACGTTTATTGTCAATAAATATGTTTTTATGTACTTTATTCGTTTTTCTTAGGGATTTTTGAATTCTAGTGCTTTTTTCTTTTATATTAAATTTTCTTGATATTTATATTACATTATTTCATTTTTTACCTTTCTTTTGCTTTTTCCCTAGAGTTTATTAATGTAACAAAATAGTAGGACTTTCCTATAAAATAAAAGAACCGGCAAAATAAATGTTTTTACACACATCTATTTTGTCAGTTCTTTTAGAATATTAATTTTTTTTATATAACATCTAAATTTATATATTATTCAAATAGTTTCATTATTTCCTCTTGAGATAATTTATTAACAAATGTAGTTTTTGTATCCAGCATATTATTAGCTAACTCTTCCTTTTTCTCTTGTAATTCATATATTTTTTCTTCAATTGAATTCTTAGTAATTAATTTATACACTTGAACATTATTTTTTTGACCTATTCTATAAGCCCTATCAGTAGCCTGATTTTCTGTTGATATATTCCACCATGGATCATAATGAATAACCATATCTGCTCCAGTTAAATTAAGACCTGTTCCACCTGCTTTTAAAGAAATCAAAAACACCTTAATATCAGAATTATTATTAAATTCATCAACCAATTTTATCCTATCTTCTACTTTTGTAGCACCTGTTAATTTAAAATATCTTATGTTTCTTTTTTTTAATTCTTTTTCTATGAAATCAAACATTGATGTATATCCCGAAAAAAGTAGTATTTTATGTCCTGCATTTGTACCCTCTTGAATAATTTCCATACATTGTTCCAATTTGCTACTTCCCTCATTATATCCATTTATAAACAAACTTGGATGACAACAAATCTGCCTTAATCTTGTTAGCGCTGCCAATATTTGCATTTTGTTTTTCTCATAGCCACTGTATTTAATTTTTTCTGATATATCCTGTTTTGCTTGTAATAAATAATTTATATATATTTTTCTTTGTTCTTCTCCCATTTCATTATTTAAAACCGTTACTGTCTTATCTGGAAGCTCTGTTAACACTTCTTTTTTACTTCTTCTTAAAATAAATGGTTCTATTAGCATTTTTAGCTTTCCAACAACTGATTCATTAGATTCCCTTACAATTGGAGTTTCATACATATTTTTAAATTTTCGATATGTAAACAAATATCCTGGCATAATAAAGTCAAAAATCGACCATAATTCTGCTAAAGAATTTTCAATTGGAGTTCCAGTTAAAGCATATTTTGTATCTCCTTTTATTTTTTTTATTGCTTTTGCATTTTGAGTATTACTATTTTTTAAATATTGAGCTTCATCTGCTATTATAAATCTAAATTTATAATTTTTTTCTTGATATAGTTCAATATCTCTCTTTAATAAATCATATGAAGTAATAACTAAATCAAACTTATCTATTTGCTCAATTTGATGTTTTCTCTCTTCTAGCGTCCCTCTTATAACTATTGTTTTTAACCCATTAGCAAATTTAGTTGCTTCATTCTGCCAATTTAATGTTAACGAACTTGGTGAAATTACAATACTTGCTCTATTGTTTTCCTTTTTATCATCTTTACAATTTTGAACATAATCAACTATTACTGATAACATTTGAATAGTTTTTCCGTAATCCCATATCATCTGCCAATATTCCACCAAAGTGATATCTATCTAGTATCTTTAACCACTTAAAACCTGTTTTTTGATAATATCTTAAAACTGAATTTAAATTTTCTGGTACTTTAATTTCTTCTTCTAATTGCTCTTTATCTAATTGATTTATAATATTTTTATATTCATCATTTTTAGTTATTTCAGTTCCTTTTATTTCTTTTAATAGTTGATTAAAATATGAAATTCTATAAACAGGTAATTTTAATTCTTCTTTTTCCAAATCTTTATAAGAAATATCCATACCTGTTACTAATTTCTCTAAAAATTTTGCTTCTTTATTATTTTCTAAGTCAATAAAACTACCATCTTTTAATCTATGATATTTTTTCTTTAAAGAGTATTTAGACATGATTTCTTCTAATTCTTCTATATCAATATCTAAATTTTTGAAATCAATTGATAATAAATTATTTTCGACTTTTACTCCTATTCCTCCAATTTTTTTTTCTTTAATCTGTTTTCTTTTAAAATTATCTGTTGCTAAAACTTCAAAATGTTGCATATAATAGTTTATATCTTCTGTTAAAAACTCATATATTTTATCATTATCTGGTAAAATAAATCTCAAATTTTTAGTTTCTAACATAAATCCAGTCTGTCTAAAAATATTTAAAGCATTAGTTTCTTCTAACATATTTCTTGGAAATTTAATTTTTTTATTTTCTTCTAATGGGTTAAATTCATTACCTTCATAATCAAACCTTACATCTGCAATTAAATAATCATTTGAGTCGAAATCTAAAAACACTTTAACTATCAATTCTTTTGGCATGTATTTTTTTATACTATCTTCTGTCATATTTTTTAAATTTATGGCATTCTTTACTCTTGGTATAATAATAGAAAATAATTGTGTTAATTCTTTTTCTCCTAATTTTACCTCATTTATATAATTTTTTCTAAAAAGTTCTAATAACTTTAAATTAGAATTTTCAAACTCTTTTGTGCATCTATATAATTTTTGATCATCTAAAATATATTTGTATTCTTTTCCCTTAATAATATTTACTTTATAAATTTCTATATTAGGTACTATTATATAATCTTTATTTTCTGTTTTCTTTAATTCAAATTCTATTTCTGGTTGTTCTTCTGTAAATTCTATTTCTTCAGTATTACAATCTTTTTGAAATATAATTTTTCTTCCTTTTAATACATCAAATAAATCATCAATAGCACTATTACCTACTATAATACTTGTTTCACTTAGTGCTTTTCCATAGTATTTATAATTACTATTTGAATTAGAATTCGCATATTTTATAACTTCTGCATATTTCATAACAAACTCTAACAATTGTCTACTATTATTTTCAAATGCTTCTTCTGTGTGGATAAATTGCAACTTTTCACCATAACGATAAAATTCTTTATTAAGCATTCTTGTATAAAATTCTGATAAATTTTTTATTTTATACATTTTTTTATTTCCAATTTTAAATTCGATTTTCATGTCACCAGAAAATTTGTCATAAAAAATCCTAGGCTCAATTTTTATTGTTCCTTCTTTTTTTATTTTTTCTTTATCTTCATTAATTCCTTCTATTTCTTCATTGTAAAAAATATTAACAATTTGTTTAAAATTTTTATATTCTTCCTTGTTTAATTGCATTTTATTCCCCTCACTTGGCATATTATTATACAATATCTTAGGTAAAAATGCAAGCAATCTTTAAGCCTCAAATATACAATTAGGTTACAGTTCGGTGAGAAATAACTATGATGTTGATGCTCTGGCTCCAACTATAATACTTAAATTTTATTTAATGACGTTTGATTGGAACGAAAAATAGAAAATCTTTTACAAGAAAATGAGTAATGTTCACGGGCAAAATTATT
>ERZ894196.330-NODE-330-length-15470-cov-13.821862_pt1 | contig 15470 bp, 11 predicted proteins | sample MGYA00380284_ERZ894196 | MGnify/ENA primary metagenome ERZ894196 (study PRJEB32331, sample SAMN06328427) | human gut metagenome | biome: human gut microbiome; feature: stool | host: Homo sapiens | collected 2011-10-21 ...
AGAGCCACATGCACCGCATCAGCGACGTGATGGACTGCTGGTTCGAATCCGGTTCGATGAGCTTCGCCCAGTACCACTATCCGTTCGAAAACAAGGAAACCTTCGAACAGCACTTCCCGTGCGACTACATCGTGGAATACATCGGCCAGACCCGTGGCTGGTTCTACGTGCAGCACGTCATGGCCACCGCCCTGTTCGACAGGCCGGCGTTCAAGAACGTGATCTGCCACGGCATAGTGCTCGGCTCCGACGGACAGAAGATGTCGAAGCATCTGCGCAACTATCCGGACGTGAACGGCGTGTTCAACGACTTCGGCTCCGACGCCATGCGCTGGTTCCTCATGAGCTCGCCGATCCTGCGCGGCGGCAACCTTATCGTCACCGCCGATGGCATCCGCGACACCGTCCGCCAGGTCATGCTGCCGGTGTGGAGTTCCTACTACTTCTTCACGCTGTACGCGAACGCGGCCGGGTACGACGCGCGCAAGCTTCGCGCCGACGAAGTTGCATCGCTGCCGGAAATGGACCGTTACCTGCTGGCCCGTACCCACCGACTGGTCGAAAAGACCCAGTCCTCGCTGGACCAGTTCCTGATCTCCGATGCATGCGACGCCGTGTCCGACTTCATCGACATGATCACCAACTGGTACATCCGCAACAACCGCGACCGCTTCTGGAACGAGGACGCCAACGCGTTCAACACCTTGTACACCGTGCTTGAGGTGTTCATGCGCGTCCTTGCGCCGCTTGCCCCGATGGAAGCCGAATCCGTGTGGCGCGGCCTGACCGGAGGCGAATCCGTGCATCTGGCCGACTGGCCGTTCCTGGCCGACGAGAAGACCGGCGAAGCCACCGAACTTGGCCGCGTGCTCGTCGACGATCCGGCTTTGGTGAACGCCATGGAAAAGGTGCGCGAGGTCGTCTCCAGCACCCTGTCCATGCGTAAGGCGAAGCAGATCCGCGTGCGCCAGCCGCTGAGCAAGCTCACCGTGGTGGTGGAGGATACCGCCGCCGTGGCCGCGTACGACGAGATTCTGAAGTCCGAACTCAACGTCAAGGACGTGGAGCTGTGCACGCTTGAGGATGCGGGCTCCCAGGGCCTGAAGATCATCCACGAGCTGCGCGTGAACGCCCGCGTTGCAGGCAAGCGCCTGCGCAAGGACGTGCAGTTCGCCATCAAGGCCTCCAAGTCCGGCGCATGGCATGTGGACGCTTCCGGCGCTCCGGTGTGCGAGACCCCGAACGGCGACATTACGCTGGAAGAGGGCGAGTACGAGCTGATCAACAGCGTGGAGGAGCAGAACGCCGAAGAGGCCGCCAACTCCGTGTCCGCGGCCCTGCCGACCGGCGGCTTCGTGATCCTCGACACCGAGCTGAACGACGATCTGGTTGCCGAAGGCTACGCCCGCGACGTAATCCGCTCCGTGCAGGACGCCCGTAAGGCCGCCGGTCTCGAGGTCTCCGACCATATCGCGCTGAAGCTGACCGTTCCGGCCGGCGACGTGGCGAAGGTCGAGCAGTTCCGCGATCTCGTGTCCGCCGACACGCTCGCCGACTCGCTTGACGTTGTTGCCGGCGCCGAAGGCTCCGAGCTCGCCATCGAGGTTGCCAAGGCCTGATTTTGGTTGGGGTGAATCAGTTGGGCTGATTCCGCTTGGTCGATTCAACTAAGTCGACCGGATTGGCCGAATTGGTTGGTGCGATCCGGTTGGGATTGGGTTGGTTTGGCTGAATTGACCGGGTTGTGCGGATTTGGCTTGATTGGGCTGATTTCGTCTTGATGCGAAGGGGTCCTGCCGTTTAAACGGCAGGACCCCTTTCACGTCGTTGTCCCACCCTATATCCTTCAGTCTGTATTCCTTCAGTCTGTATTCCTTCAGTCTGTATTCCTTCAGTCCTAACCTTCGGCTTCTGGCTCGCTTTTCCGCATTTTGTTACCGTAACCTCCATGTCCGGGTAACAAAACATGGATGCGTATGCTGTTCCATGGTTTTGCGATCGATTTGTGATTATTCGACCGTGCGACTAGAGTAGCCTGTGGCTTTTCGGCTGGCTTTTACACCGGCTGGAAGATTTATACAGACTTGATTTGTGTCTGCCGTGTGCCTGCGACGTATTTACGTCGTGCCGGCACGTGCGCGGAAGCAGATCGCAAGCGAATGGTTCTCAGTACCATCCATGTGAGTCAAGCACACATCTTTGAGAAGCAGTCGCGATGCCGGGAGTCGGGTTCGTCGGTTTCAACCGTCGTTCCCGTTCCCGGCTTTTTTATCTTCGAAGGGGAATGAACGGTAACGCTGCTGTTTAAAGCGATGCTTCACGGTATGAAAAACCACTTAACCATTGAACAGATGTTGCATTCCGCGGAGCGACTTTTTGTTTCGAAAGTATGGCGACTGTTACATAGGAGTTGGCTAGGGTGATTTATAATCAGTTTCAGGTGCGTTGTTGTGATTGATGGGGGTTGCGATTACGCGTCGACATACAGCGAAGAACATATGATGCAGGGGCGATGTCGCTTCGGATATGGGAAAGGTGGCACTGATGGGTGCCGAATCGGGCATGAACTCTTCTGTGCGTGATGACCGCGTTGCTTTGTCTGATGGCGCGAAAGCGTTATGGGGCAAAACAAATCGTATTGATGACTCTGAATGGTTGCCGCTGTATGTGCATATGGTTGATTCCGCGGCAATGGCGTCAAAAATATGGGATACGTGGGTTCCGCAGGGCACGAAAGCGGTAATAGTTGGAGACCTTGGAAACGATGAGGTTCTTGCTCGAAAACTCATGATTTTCATGGCAGGCATACATGACATAGGCAAAGCCACGCCGGTATTCCAAGCAAAATCCATTACTTTCGGTCCGGAAGCGGGAAGTTTCGCTTGGAAAGCCGAACGGGCCGGATTGCCTATGATAGCTGGCTTGCGAGGTACCAATCATCCCACACATCCCATCGCAGGAGAGATCATTCTTGAGGGATATCTCCTGCGAGTCCGAGGTTGGGAGAGAAAAGCTGCACGTCAGTATGCCTGCGTGGTTGGAGGGCATCATGGCACCCCACCAGACAAAAGTAAAATTGACGAAGAGAAAAATAGGAAAACCAATGTTGGATTGGATTCTGAAGCGTGGGTGAGTACTCAGGATGAGCTCATAGATTTTGTTGCAAATATTGCTGGCATTGAAGAAAAAGAATGGGAAGATCTTTCTGAAAGAAGATTCAGCGTCCAGTCCGCCGTGCTGATGACAGGACTGGTCATTATGGCCGACTGGATTGCCAGTAACAGCGATGAAGATATGTTTCCCCTGGTAAGAACCGAGCCATGGGCGGATGAAGATGAAGACTTTTTCTTCTCGGAGAGTGGGGAAGAAGACGATATCCAATCGTGGTCGGGCCTCCGCATCCGCGCGGACAGGGCATGGTCATGTGTGCAGCTACCGCATGCGTGGGTGCCGGAAGGCATTCCTTCATCCTGCCAAGACCTTTTTGCGACACGGTTCACCCTTCCTGAAGGTGCGAAGGTTCGTCCTGTCCAAGAAGAAGCCGTCCGAATCGCACGCGACACAAGGCAGCCGGGACTCATGGTGATTGAGGCACCCATGGGCGAAGGAAAAACGGAAGCGGCGCTCGCGGCCGCTGAAATACTGGCACAACGTACCGGACGTGGTGGTGTATGCGTGGCATTGCCAACGATGGCTACCACGGACGCTATGTTTACTCGAGTGCGTCGCTGGTTGGAAGCGTTGCCGTCCTGCGATTTTGACAATGAGAAAACGGTGTGGTTGGCGCATGGCAAAGCACAGCTGAACAATGATTTTCGTGGTATTATTGCCGCTTCGCATCGCCGTTTTTCCTCTGTTGACCAGGATGACGTCAAACAAGAGTCGTCGCAGAATCGAAAGAAGAAGCAAATCGATGTGCCTCCGGAAACTGTTGTATCCGACTGGCTTTGGGGGCGTAAGAAAGGTGCGCTCGCTAACTTCTTGGTTTGCACTGTTGATCAGGTATTGATGAGTGCCTTGCAGATGAAGCATGTGGTGTTACGCCAGCTTGCGATGGCTAACAAAGTAGTCATTATCGATGAGTGCCACGCCTATGACGCCTATATGCAGGAGTACCTCAAGATGGCATTGGAATGGCTTGGCGGATATCGGACTCCGGTCATTTTGTTATCCGCAACATTGCCGGAATGTCAGCGCAACGCAATGGTTGAGGCGTATCTGAAGGAATGGTGCGATACTGAACCTAGGAAAGCTTCTAAGGTAAGTATTTTGGAACAGTTACGTGCCAGGAATGCTTCGAATACGCATCACATAAACCATACTGCTAATTCTGAAATGTCGTGTGAAAAAGGAACTGCAGAAAAGCTGCGGCTAATTTCAAATGCATATCCGCTGTTGACGTACACAGACGGGCATGAGACCAAACATGCGGATGTAAAGCCATCAGGAAGGTCGATGAAAGTCCAATGCAGACTCGTCGATGACGATGATACGGCTTTGCTTGATTTGATGGATGCTTTGCTTGTGGATGGCGGTTGTATCGGCGTGATTTGCGATACGGTTGGTCGAGCGCAGCATGCGGCTGAATTGTTGGGAAATCACTGCGGTCGCGATTGTGTGAGGCTGACTCATTCCCGTTTCATGGATATTGATCGCATGTCCAACGAACGAGAACTTCGTGATTTATTAGGGCCCGATGCCACAATCGGAAATGGAAAACGTCCTGGGAAACTCGTCGTGGTGGGTACGCAGGTGCTGGAGCAGTCCTTGGATATCGATTTCGATGCATTGGTAACCGATATCGCACCAGTCGATTTGATCATGCAACGTCTGGGAAGAGTTCATCGTCATCGTCGAGGTGATGGCGAATGTGATCGCCCTGTATCGTTGCAAACTGCAACGTGCTATATCCGTGGTGTTGAGGCATGGAATAATGAAGGTCCAAAATTCTCCAGAGGCGCGGACTCCGTATATGATGCCGCGGCTTTGATGGAGTCGCTTGCGGTTTTGGATTTAACTGCCGCAGGGGCTTCCTGTGCGCAACAGCTGCCCCAAGACATTGCGCGTACTGTACGAAGTGCATATGGGAACGATCCGCACGGTTTCCTGCCTCACATGTGGCTGCCGCAATATGATGATGCCTGTGAGAAGCGTGATTTAAAACGTGTGCAGAAGCAGCAGAAAGCCGGCACGTATTTGTTGCAGTCAGTGGGGTCGATGAATCAGAGGCGTTCTCTGGTTAATTGGTTCTTGCCGCAAGTCGATGAAGTCAATGAGGACGAAGGGCAGCGTGCGGTACGTGACACACAGGATACGGTAGAGGTTCTGCTGCTGCGCAAATGCGATGATGGGATTCATTTGCTTCCTTGGGTGGGGGATGAGCATGCTGATGTGGAGAAGGGGTCTATCGTCCCGACGACTGTCATTCCTGATGATACGGTAGCAAAAATCGCAGTGCAGTGCGCGGTGAGATTGCCAATGGGACTGTGCATGCCGGATAGGGTCGATGCGCTGATTGCTTCATTGGAGGAAGCATGCGCTGACGATGTGGCTTGTTGGCAGGACTCGCCATGGCTTGCGGGAAAACTCGCATTGTTCCTGCACGGGGATGCAGATGGTTTCGTGTCCGATGAATTATGCGGTTATGAAATAAGGTATTCGCGTGATACCGGATTGACATATTCCAGAAAAGAGGATAATTGAAATGTCCTCATTTCGGGATGATCCCATGAAAATATCGGGATGCATAGTGTTCCCCGCTGATGCGGGGATGAGTTCGGCAGTTTTCTGATAACGAAATTTGCTGAACTGTAACCTCATTTTTTATACATTCGAATATATTCATGTTGACATAGATTGGTGGAAGGTGTATCTTTTCAGATAAAGACAAAATCAAAGACGATGGAGAAAGGGATTTCGATGACGGATAATGTCTTTTCTCTGCTGGATGAGCATTGGATACCAGTTTCTTATCTGGATGGACACCCAGCCGAGATATCGTTGCGTGAAATTTTTCTGGACGCTCCAAAGATTAAGGAACTGTCTGGGGATATTCCGCAGCAGAAGCTTCCTTTGATGCGGTTTCTTCTTGCAATCATGTATCGCGCTTACTGCATTGATGGTGCAGATGAGGAACAGATGCGTGAACTTTGGGAAGGAATTTATTCTTCCGGACAATTCAACGAGGATGCTCTGGATTATTACTTCGATGAGTGGGCGGATCGTTTCTTCCTGTTGGGGGAGAGGCCGTTCTTCCAGGTGCCTGGTCTACAGTATGTGGGGTCAAAGCCGTATTCTCCGGTGTCGGAGATGATTGCGGACGTGCCCAAGCCCGACAAGTACCTATTTTCGATGCGCGATTTACGCGCGGCAGATAGCCTTTTGCCGGCAGAAGCCGCTCGATGGCTGGTGTTCTTACAGGCGTACGATACTGCGGGAATCAAAACCCCGGTGGAGGGTAACACCCATGTCAATAAGGGAAAGGTCTATGCGCCCAAAGGAATGTTGGGAACGGGTTGGCTTGGCGGCATTGGTGGTCTATATGCGGAAGGGCGGAACCTTTTCGAGACGCTGATGCTCAACTGGGTTTTGTATGACACGAAGTTCGATTCTGAACGTTATCGGCTGTTCGGCAATAATCAGGACATTCCAGTATGGGAACGGGAGGATCCGCCGTCGACTGATTTAAATGACCAAAACAGATTCGTGGGGCCGGTTCAGGCAATGACGTGGCAATCTCGGCGTGTTCGATTGGTTCCAAGCGAGGATAACGCGAGGATCATTGGCATCATGTCGTGCTACGGCGATGTTGTTGCGCCTTACAATACTGACGTTTTTGAAAAAATGACTGCTTGGCGAAGTAGCGTTACCCAACAGAAGAAGCTTGGATTGCCTGCGCCTCCGCATATGCCAGTTGTGCATGATGCTGGTAAAGCGTTATGGCGTGGTTTGGAGCCCATTCTTTGTGCAAGCGATGAGGGGGATTCGCGGCCGGGTCTTATCCGATGGCTCGAAGAGATTCGCACTGAGATCCTCGAGTCGGAGAAACATGTGCTTGATCTGGTAACCATCCACGCTCAAGGGATGACATATGGCACGCAAAGCAGTGTATTCGAAACGGGAATTGACGATACGCTTTCCTTGAATTCCGTGATGTTCCGTCACGATTATTCCGGCATCGCATCAGTGTTGGATGTGGTCAAATGCACCGATGGCGCGGTTCTGGCTTTGTCTCAATTCGTTCGGAACCTTCGTGCGGCTTCAGGGGATAAGGGAAAGTCCACGGAAACAGCGGAACAAGTTCGAGAATGGGCATATGCGGATCTTGATGGGCTGTTTCGTGATGAATTGGCGGCTTTCGATGAGACACAGGACCCAATTGAGTATGCAAATGCTTGGAAAGACGAAATCCATCGCCGGTTGTTGCAAATGGGGTGGGAATATTTGGATCAATCTTCCGTGCCCGTTTTCGGTGAGCATGAATCGGGTGTCGTGGGTGTGATGGGGGCATCCCGTGCACAATTGCTGTTCCAATCCAAACTGAACAAGGAACTTGGATTCCTTGAGGAGAAAGACGCATCTCGTCCGAACAAAGGAGGTATGTGAAGATGACGCCATCTGTATTTGACAGAGCGAATGCGGTAGGCAAATATGCAGCTAAATTGATTTTCGATTTGCAGCGTGAATACACCGCAGAAAGTGGCAGTAACGCGAGGAGTCGTGCCAGGTTGGCCCGATTGCGCCGGGACTTGGATGGAACCGCTCCAACCTGGATGTCAATTGGTGAAGAACTGTTCGCTCAGTGGCCGCAGGAGCTTGAAGCTCCGGCGGACGATTCGCCGGAATTCGATCGTCAGGTCAATGCGGTCAAGGTCGCATTGGAATTGTATGCGGTGCATCAGCAGTCAAAAGGGCAGGGGGTCGCTCAAAAGTATCAAACTGACCCTAGTTCCCGAATGACGTTTGGTCGCGCATGCAGAAGAATTACTCCCGATCCGGAACGGGCAAAAGGTGTTTTACGCCGACTCCGGGTTGTGGAAAGTGCGTCCGATTTCAATGGGGTTGTCCGTGGCGTTCGGACACTCATCATGTTGATGCGCGGTGCCGATGTTCAAATCGACTACGGTTCTCTGGCGCGCGACCTATATCTGATTCAGCTGCCCAGCCAGCGGGGAAAAGTATTTCAAAGTTGGGGTCGTGATTACTACTATTCGAAACAATCTTCCAACAACAATCGGTGAATGATTCCGATTAATAAAAATACTTTCAAGACAATCGTTTTTAATCAACTAAGAAATGAGGGAAATCATTATGTTCATGGACATTCATTGCATTCAGCAGGTTCCGCCGAGCAACATCAACCGAGATGATACCGGTAGTCCGAAGACCGCATATGTCGGAGGCGCGTTAAGGTCGCGAGTCTCCAGCCAAGCTTGGAAACGTGCTATGCGCGGCGTCTTCGGAGATATGTTGGATAGTAGTAAGTTAGGCAAGCGCACCAAAGGTGTTGTGACGTTGATTGCTGATTCCATTACGTCGAAGCGTCCTGATTTGGCGGAGTCCGCCGAGGGGCTGGCACAGAAGGTGATGGCTGCGGCAGGTTTCAAAGTCAAGGCTTCGGATCGTGCGGGCGCAGATAAGGGCTCTCTGGCGACCGACTATCTGATTTTCATCGCAAACAATGAGATCGATAAGCTTGCTGATTTGGCGATTGCTGCTTTTGATGAGGGTGAGGACGTTTCCAAGATGAAGAAGGAAGTTTCTGCGATCTTCCATGGTCCCCAAGCTGTCGATATCGCTCTGTTTGGACGCATGTTGGCTGATGCTCCGGATTTGAATACTGATGCTTCGGCGCAGGTTGCCCATGCCTTCTCTATCGATCAGATTACGCCAGAATATGACTATTTCACGGCGGTCGATGATTGTGCATCGGAAGACAATGCCGGTGCTGCCATGATTGACACCGTCGGATTCAACTCCTCGACGTTGTACCGATATGCAACGGTGAACATTGATGTGTTGCGCGATCAGTTGCAGGACGATTCCGCTACGGTGGAAGGCGTGGTTGCTTTTGTCGAGGCTTTCGTCAAATCCATGCCGTCCGGCAAGCAGAACACGTTTGCAAACCATACCCTGCCTGAGGATGTCGTGGTGACGCTTCGGGAATCTCAGCCAATTAGCGCCGCCGACGCATTTGAAGATCCAGTGAGGCGTAAGGACGGTATCTCCGTTTCCCGTCAAGGTGTGGAGCGTTTGGGAGAGCGTCTGAACGATATCCGCGTGAATTATGGCGAAGAGCCGGTGAAAGCTTGGTATGTTGCAACTGGTGGGGCGGTGTCCTCTTTGAATGAATGGTGTGAGCAGGTTTCATTGCCGGACCTCGAGCAGAGCTTGAAGGAAACGCTGAACGCCGCATATTCCGCATGATATTCGGAAGGAGAATGTTATGAGCGTTCTATTATTGCAATTGGCTGGGCCATTGCAGTCATGGGGGGATTCCTCGCGCTTCGTTCGCCGTGAGACTCGTAATGAGCCGACCAAAAGTGGCGTGATTGGCATGTTGGCCTCAGCCCAGGGGCGTAACCGAGAAGATTCCATAGAGGATTTGTTGGGATTGTCGTTTGGCGTGCGTATCGAGCAACGCGGCAGAATAATTCGAGATCTGCAGACGGAGAAATCCATGACACGGAAACGAAATTCCAATCGATTCGACAAGGAGATGCCGCTGACCTACCGATATTACCTATCAGATGCGCGTTTTCTGGTGGCACTAGGTGCGAAACGAGAATTGTTGGAAACCCTAGACCAGGCGATTCATACGCCTAAATGGCCACTGTTTCTGGGAAGACGATCATGTCCTCCTGACTATCCGTTATCGCTGGGTATCCACGATGAGTATGCGGATGTTCGTCAGGCATTAGACTCTGAACCTTGGCATGCTGCAAAATGGTATCGCCGACGTTATCGGCAGCCCGATTTGGAGATTGTATGTGATGCAATGGAAGGGGAGGACACATCCGTGCAATCCGACCTTCCACTGAGCTTTAGCTCGACCGGCCGCAAATATGCGGATCGCGTTGTTTATCGGTACCGTATCCCCAATCCGGACGCATCTGAAAATGTCGGTGACAATACAGAGAAACCACCTTCCTTCGATTCTACGGGGGAAGCTGATCCTATGAGTTTCATCTAGAGGGGACGACGATGTTTATCTCGAGAATTCCTTTAAATAAAGTGCGATATGGCGCTCGTCAACTTATCGGTTCTCCATATAAGCTGCATGCCGCAGTGGAAGCTGCTTTTCCTCCTGATGCCGTTCGCAGAACGGATGATGGACGAATTCTGTGGCGATTGGACTCTTTAGGGCAAGACGGTGGCGTCTGGTTGTATGTGGTAAGCCCTCAAAAGCCGGATTTTACACATATCGTTGAGCAGGCGGGGTGGCCCATGCATGCAGAGTGGGAAACCAAGAACTACGATGCATTGCTTGACCGTGTCACCAAAGGCCAGCAGTGGCATTTCAAACTTCGTGCGAATCCGGCTCGAAAGGCGGGTGTAGACAAGGGACGTCGTCATCGTTCGGATGGCATTGTGGGTAAAGTGCAAGGTCATGTCACAGCCAGCCAACAACTGCAGTGGCTGGTTGATCGTTCCGTGGTTCACGGCTTCAGAATTCTTGAAGACGAATATGGGCAGCCCAATGTGGTGGTCAAAGAGCGGCATAAGGAACAGTTCAAGCGTGGTGGCGCGACGGTTACCTTGGTCACAGCTGTTTTCGAAGGACGTCTGGAAGTGATCGACACGAAACTGTTCCGTGACGCTTTGTGCGAAGGGATTGGAAGGGCGAAAGGTTTTGGATGCGGATTGCTGACCATCGCGCCGGAAACAAGGAGTAATGCTGAATGAATGATGAGCTGGGGGAGGACGGCGCCGATTTTGAGATGGCTCCTTCTGAAATGTCTTCGGAAGAAGCTGCGAGGAAAACGTCAGACGCGAAAATCTCGGAAAGGCGCCGTTCCACTCTTGGCACGCCTCCACCGGAAATTCAGGATCTTGTTCGGGTGGAGGATAGGCTGTCCTTTGCGTATTTCGAGCATTGCACTATTGGACGTGATGATAATGCGATTACGGTGACTGATGTCACTGGTGTTATACATGTGCCGGCAGCGGCGTTAAGCGTGCTGATGCTTGGTCCTGGGGCTCGGGTGACTCATCAGGCAATGACCGTCATCGGTGAAAATGGCGCGACGGTAATTTGGGTGGGGGAACGAGGCGTTCGTATGTATGCTTTTGGCAAGCCGTTGACGCATTCATCTGCGTTATTGCAGAAACAAGCTGAATTGGTCTCTAACACGCGTAAAAGATTATCTGTTGCTCGCATGATGTATCAGATGCGATTCCCGGGTGAGGATGTGAGCGGATTGACGATGCAGCAGTTACGAGGTCGGGAAGGTGCTCGTATCAGACGAGTTTATCGTGAATGTTCCGAACGGACCGGTGTGGAATGGGATAAGCGGACATATGACCATGATGATTTCGATGCTGGTTCCGAGATTAACAAAGCATTGTCCGCTGCCAACACGTGTCTGTACGGTTTGGCACATGCTGCGATTGTTGCTTTGGGATGTTCTCCAGGTTTGGGTTTTGTACATGTCGGACATGAGCGTTCTTTTGTGTACGACATTGCTGATTTGTACAAGGCTGAACTATCGATTCCGGTTGCGTTCGAAACGGTGGCTGCAAAACCTGAAGATATCGGTTCCGCTGTACGGCACAATATTCGAGATGCGATTTATGACCTTAGCTTGATGAAGCGGATGACGAAAGACATTAGATACTTGTTGGGGACTTCAGAACTCGAGGATGATGTTTTTGAATCAGATCATGTTGGGCTTTGGGATGATAAGCAGGGCGAGGTTTCTGCAGGCAAGTCCTACTCGGATAATGACGAATGGGATGGTGGGACATGGTAGTGATTGTGCTGACTGCTTGTCCTGTGGGATTGCGGGGTGATCTCACTCGTTGGTTGCTTGAGATAGCCCCAGGAGTTTTTGTGGGACATATCGATGCTCGAATTCGAGATAGGTTATGGGAGAGAATCATTGATTTGCTCAGGGATGGTCGTGCCGTAATGGTTTATTCGGCCAGAAATGAGCAGCATATGGCTTTTAAGGTGTATGGGGCTGACTGGTCACCGGTCGATTGCGATGGATTGCAATTGATCAAACGTCCTAAGGAAGCAAAAGAAGGATCCTTTGTTGGCACTCCTAGAAAAGGATGGAGTAATGCGAGCAAATACCGAAAGGCAAGGAAATTTTCAAAACGAAACTGAATGAAAAACAGCCAGTTGTCCTTTCTTTTCCTTGGAATTATGCTATTTTCGAAGTGTGCTCCCCGCACATGCGGGGATGATCCCGGGCCGACACCGTTCAGATAGCCGGTGGACGCGTGCTCCCCGCACATGCGGGGATGATCCCGCTACGGCCTGACCGTATCACGCAACCTCATCGTGCTCCCCGCACATGCGGGGATGATCCCGATACCCGTGGATGCTGTACATGTTGACCCTGGTGCTCCCCGCACATGCGGGGATGATCCCGACAGCGCGGGTGAGCCGCCGCAGTAACCATCGTGCTCCCCGCACATGCGGGGATGATCCCGGCAGTTAGGACACTTGAGCATAAGACGGATAGTGCTCCCCGCACATGCGGGGATGATCCCGACTGTGTTTGGAACATGGTCAATCGTATCGGGTGCTCCCCGCACATGCGGGGATGATCCCTCCTCAACGGCGAACTCATGGACTTGAAGGCCGTGCTCCCCGCACATGCGGGGATGATCCCGCAAGCGTGAGCGTGAGCGGTATTCTGCCGAAGTGCTCCCCGCACATGCGGGGATGATCCCATGAGCCATATCGGGCTACCGCCGTCAACGTCGTGCTCCCCGCACATGCGGGGATGATCCCTGGCACGCCACGCCTATGCCGACAATGCTTCTGTGCTCCCCGCACATGCGGGGATGATCCTAGCGACACGCAAATGCAAGCGATTATGTTACGGTGCTCCCCGCACATGCGGGGATGATCCCTCGGTAAGTGGAAGATCGCCGCCAAATATGAAGTGCTCCCCGCACATGCGGGGATGATCCCAAGAACTATGCCACGGGGGAGAAGCAGGCCACGTGCTCCCCGCACATGCGGGGATGATCCCGCTTTCACGTCGTGGCAGCCGACGGTCGAGATGTGCTCCCCGCACATGCGGGGATGATCCCTGTTGAATCGGGCGTATCCGTGCGAGGAGTGGCGTGCTCCCCGCACATGCGGGGATGATCCCTGTTGCCGGTGGCTGTGTCGATAAGGTCAAGCGTGCTCCCCGCACATGCGGGGATGATCCCACGGATAACAACGGCGATATGGTAACGGTGCTGTGTTCCCCGCACGTGCGGGGATGATCCCACTTAAATTTGGACGTCAGGCGCCCAGATTGTGTGTTCCCCGTACATGTGGGGATGATCTCCAACGGCACGAAACACATATCCGCGAGTTATGGGTGCTCGACATATCGGGACTGCATCAGATCCAACTGAAATAGAAAGCCCGAAGATAACCCCCCGACTGATGTTCCAGTCTTGAAAGCTGGTCGCGTGGGATCTTCGAGCAATCCAATTCTACCACCACGGCACCGTGTTCCCCGCACATGCGGAGATGGTCCCCACGACATGCAGGACTACCAGCCACTCGGCAGGTGTCCCTCGCGCATGCGGGGATGATCCCGCGCTCGAAAACAAGCTGCGCCAGCGTTTCAAGTGTTCCCCGCACATGCGGGGATGATTGTATTTGTCAATCTATCAGTCGCATCGCATGTGCGTTAGCTACACTTATCCGCATAAGTGTAGCTAACGTTAAAATAAGCTACATTTATCTCGATAAGTGTTGCTTACGAGAGTTTTTGCGATGGATAATAATTTCGGCCATTTCGATATACATGAATCCGTAGGGGCCACAACGACTTGTGTTTCCGATTTACAAGCGTGGCTTTGCTTAAGAACGTGATTTTGTCCGGGGAACGATGCGCTTGACACATACTGGCACTACCAACGGAGGAGCACCATGAAATACGAGATTGCGATTTGCAAAAGTATGAAACGTAAGAAAGGACGCAGTCGCGCTTCGATATGTTTTTGATTGCGTAACGGCGCGACGGCATCGCTTTTGCGCATGTCGGGCGCTTCGTTGCCGCAACCGGCGTAAGATATCTGCGAATGTCAAACATAAGCGAGATATCTGAAGGAGAGAAGATGTCAACAAACGAAGCAGCATTGCCGCAGTCGACGGTCCGGGTTGCCCAGGCTGATCCGGATGGAATCCTTCTGGTGATCCACGCAGGCGCTGGCAATCGCGGCAAGAAGGACACGCCGGAACGTCGCGCCCAGGTGGAGCAGGATCTGAACAGGGCCCTTGAAGCCGGCTATGCGCTGCTGGAACAGGGCGCTCCGGCCGAAGATGCCGTCTGCGCGGCCATTCGTGTCATGGAGGATGCTCCCGAATTCAATGCTGGCCGTGGTGCCGCGTTGACGAGCGAAGGCATCGTGTCCATGGATTCCTGCCTGATGACCGGCGTTGACGGCGAAGTCGGCTCCGCATGCGGTCTGACCACGTCCAAGAACCCGATCAATGTGGCGCGCGCCATCAAGGAGAAGACCAAGCACGTCATGTTCGCCAAGCCGGGCGATAACCTGCTCAAGGAGTGGGGCATCGAACTGTGCGACAGCGAGTACTTCATCACCCCGGCCCGTCAGGAATCCCTGCGTGAGGCGCAGTCCAATGGCGACGAATGGGAGAAGCATGGCACCATCGGCGCCGTCGCACGTGACGCGTCCGGCAATATCGCAGCCGGCACCTCCACTGGCGGCATCACCAACCAGATGCCGGGCCGTGTTGGCGATTCGCCACTGCCGGGTTGCGGCACTTACGCCAACAACGATTCCGTTGCGATCTCCTGCACCGGCATCGGTGAGGCGTTCGTCAAGGAAGTCGCCGCACACCAGGTTTCCGACCGCGTGCTGTACGCCAAGGAAGATCCGGTCGAGGCTGCGAAGGCCGCGCTGGACGGTGTGGCCCGTCACCACGGCGACGGTGGCATGATCGTCGTCCCCGCCCATGGCGACGGTGCGATGGTGTTCAACAGCGAGATGATGAACTGCGGTTGGAAGTCCCCGAAGGGCAGCTACGTGCAGAGCTGACGCCATAGGTTTGACGCCGTAAGCAAATAAACGAAACGGCTGCAAAACGCCGAGTGGGGGTTCGAATCCATTAAGGATTCGAACCCCCACTCGTTTTTCGTTGCCGATTGGCAGCGAAACGTCACAACGAAGCCGTCACTTGGTGATGGTGTTGTAGGTAGGCAGGTTGGTGTAGTCGAACGACACGTTCTTCACGTTCGTCGCGGACGCGGCGGCGACGTTGTCGTTCC
>ERZ894196.339-NODE-339-length-15302-cov-12.597691_pt1 | contig 15302 bp, 7 predicted proteins | sample MGYA00380284_ERZ894196 | MGnify/ENA primary metagenome ERZ894196 (study PRJEB32331, sample SAMN06328427) | human gut metagenome | biome: human gut microbiome; feature: stool | host: Homo sapiens | collected 2011-10-21 ...
TCGTTCGCCACCATCAGCAGGCCGCATACCAAGGACGCCTTGGAAACCACGGGTGATGTGGATGACTTCCTTGATGCCTACCGCCGTGAGCTTATCGCCGCCATTGAGAATGGAAAGAAGATCCTGCTATGAACACGTCGAAACTGCAAGCCTTCGCAACGGATGCGCGCCGCCAGCTCATGAATGCGGTGCAGGCCCGGCTTGCCGCCGCATTGGTGCCGAATTCCGACGCTCAGGTTGACGACCCGCGTGCATTCGATTTTCTGCAGCGTGAGATCGGGCAGGCCGGTGGCGGCGTAGAGGGCCGCAGACATGTGGTGGAACGTTATGCGTACCGGTGGTTCAACCGCATCATCGCGTTCCGTTACATGGATGTGCACGGGTTCACCGGCACGCCGGTGGTCTCTCCAGCTGGCCTGACCAGCACGAATGGTCTGCCGGAAGTGCTTGCAGCGGCGAAACGAGGCGAGTATGACAGCAGGGTGTTCTCGGCGCACGTGAACGATAAGGCCAAAGAACGCATTGAAGGATTGCTGAGTGGTTCCATTTTGGCGGATGATCCGCAGGGCCTGGCTTATGGTCTGCTGCTGCAATCCGAATGCCGGTTCTGGAATCATAACCTGCCGTTCATGTTCGAAAACGTCGGCAAGGAGGCCGGCAGGGTGGATGAACTGCTCATGCCAGCCGATCTGCTCGCCGAGGGTTCCGTGTTGAGGAATGCGGTGGAGGTCATGACCCCGGAGGATTGCGGTGTTGACGATCCGTCCGGCAATGTGGAGATCATCGGCTGGCTGTACCAGTACTACATTTCGGAGCGCAAGAACGAGGTGATGGACGGGTTCAAGAAGAACCACAAGGCCGGAGCCGATGAGATTCCCGCAGCCACGCAGCTATTCACGCCGGACTGGATTGTGCGCTACCTGGTACAGAACACGGTTGGCAGGCTTTGGATGCAGTCCCATCCAGACAGCCAGCTGTACAAGAACTGGGACTACTATATTCAGCCTTCGGAGGATGATTCCACTGGGAACGAGGATGTTCTCAACATTCAAACGCCTGAAGACCTGACTGTCTGCGATCCCGCATGCGGTTCCGGCCACATGCTTACCTACGCGTTCGACCTGCTGTATGAGATCTACGAAGAAGAAGGGTATGCGCCGAGCGATATTCCCGGCCTGATTCTCAAACACAACCTGTACGGCATGGAAATCGATGAACGAGCTGCAAGCCTTGCCGCCTTCGCTCTGACCATGAAGGCTCGTTCCCGTTCCCCTAGATTCTTCAAGAAGCAGGTGGAGCCGAACATTCAGCGCATTGTGCCGATTGCGTTCAAGGAAGACGAAGTCGTAGAACTGAATGACCTATACCAGGTGAATCTGGATTCCATGGTATGGAACACCTATGCGAAGGCGGACGTGTACGGTTCGCTGATTCAGCCGCCGCAGGAGCTTGTTGAATTGGCGGCGTCATCACCGGAAAGCGAGGATGGCATCGATACGTTGTTCGACCCACTTCTGCGTGAACATGCAGAGGACGTATTTACTCAAACAAGGTACCTCGCACGTAAATACGCGGCAGTGGTGGCGAACCCGCCATACATGGGCGCAAAGAACATGAGCGCCGAGCTCAAACAGTTCGTGCAGGACCATTATGAGGATGGCAAGGCTGATCTCTTTGCGGCATTCATTTATAGACTGTTTGAGTTGGTGCCTAAGCATGGGCAGCTTGGCTTCATGACTCCTTACGTGTGGATGTTCATATCTTCCTATGAGCAGATGCGTCAACGGATTATCCGACAGGAACACATCAGTTCATTGATTCAACTGGAATATTCCGGATTCGAAGGTGCCACCGTGCCTATTTGTACTTTCACTCTAGGAAAGGGTCGCAGCGATAGGAAGGGTGCATTTGTCAGGCTTAGTGATTTTGTAGGAGCGAAGCAGCAAGGTCCTCGTGCATTGGAAATTATCGAAGCGCACAATAATGAGCAATCTGCCCATTCGGGTATGCGCAAGTATTTTTTCGAGGTGGACCAGCACGAGTTCGCGCAAATTCCCGGTGTGCCAATCGTTTACTGGCTTAGCAAACCCATGCTTGGGGCTTTCACTAAGGGAGATAAGCTTGAAAAAGTTGCAAAACCAAGGCAGGGGCTTGCGACCGCTGATAATAATCGCTTCATTCGTGAATGGTGGGAAGTTTCGCAATCCAAATCGAAGCTTACGTCTGATAACGCAAAGGACAGAAAAACTCCGGTTTGCGATAAATGGTTTCCCTATAACAAAGGTGGCGAATACCGCAAATGGTATGGAAACCAAGATTATGTGATTAATTGGGAAAACAATGGTCAAGAATTGTATGATTTCAAGCCAAAATCAGTTATCAGGAATCCACAATTCTATTTCCAGTCCTCAGTATCGTGGTCCAATGTATCTTCTGGGACTCCTTCATTCCGGTATTATCCAGAAGGTTTCATTTTCAGCCATGTTGGTGATTGTCTCTTCCCTAAAGACGAACTGGATAGAGATAAACTCATTGCAATTTGCAATGCTTCGGTAACAGGTCAGCTTCTAGCTGCAATGGCTCCAACTCTGCATTTTGAAGTTGGGCAAGTTGCGAAGTTGCCGATTGCCAATCTTCTTCCGGGAAATTGGACTTTAAAAATTGATAATTTGATTCAGAATGCTAAAGATGATTGGAATACTCAAGAAATTTCATGGAATTTCAGTAAGCCGATATTGTTTGATGAGGAACAGACAGACTTTTCATCTGGCGTCATAGAAGAGCTTGTTAAGAATGTTCGCTCGTATTGGGCAATGATTGCTTCGGAACAGCAGCAGCTTGAGATTGATAACAACATAGCTGTGGCGGACGCGTATGGCGTGCGTGATGATGTGCCATGTGACGTGCCGTTGGAACGCGTGTCGTTGAAGCGTAACGTCGCGTTCGCATATCCGAAGGATACTCCGGAAGTGCGCAACGAGAAATTCGCTCAAGATGTCGTCAAGGAGCTCATTTCGTATGCGGTGGGCTGCATGTTCGGCAGGTATTCGCTCGACAAGCCTGGTTTGATTCTCGCATCGCAGGGTGAAACACTTGATGACTACCATGCACAGATTCCGAACCCGTCATTCGAGCCGGACGCGGACAATGTCATTCCTGTCACGGAGACGGACTGCTTCGAAGATGATATCGTGACACGGTTCCGCAGGTTCCTCACCGTGGCGTTCGGCAAGGAGAATCTGGCCGCGAACATCGCCTACATCGAACAGGTGCTGGGCAAAAGCATCCGCAAGTATTTCGTGAACGATTTCTACAACGACCACGTGAGGATGTACTCGAATCGTCCGATCTACTGGCAGTACTCCAGCCAAACCAACAACAAAGGCTCATTCAAGGCGCTCGTGTATCTGCATCGGTATACGCCAAAAACCACGAACGTGGTGCTCAACTATCTGCGTGACTATGCCAACAAAATCGCCGACATCGCCGATAGCTTGGAGCGTTCCGACCGTACCGCGGACAAGAAACAGGCCGCTAAACTCCGTAAAGCCATTCTTGAATGCAAGGACTATGAGGATCAGACCCTGTACCCGCTGGCTACCCGTAATCTGGAAATGGATTTGGACGACGGCGTGCTGGTGAACTACCTGCGCATGGGCAAAGCCCTTCGTGCCATTCCCGCCATCGAGCGAAAGCGCAAAGAAGTCTCCACCTGGACCTGGCCCGTCCATCCGCTGAAGGAAGAGTAGGTGCCAGCTTATGTGGATCACAGCAGATGTAAATATTCCTCAGCAGTTGCTCAATGCCGCCGCGAGGGATGAGGTGGTTTTCTTTGTCGGTGCGGGAGCGTCATTTAACCCTCCCTCCAATCTGCCTTCCTACAAACAGTTAGCCACAATGCTTGCTGATGAGGCAGACGAGTCCCGGCCTTGTGATGATGAGCAGTTGGATCGTTTTATCGGGATGTTGCCTGGCAATTTCAATGTCCATAAGCGAACTAAAGATATTATGCGTGGTAATAATATTCACTGCAATTCCACGCATGAGGCTATTGTCAGACTTGCCAGTAGCGTAAAGACTTCGCGCATTGTGACAACAAATTATGATCTTCTGCTTGAACAAGCTGCGCAAAAGCAGAATTGTGATTTAGGCAGAAGCTATTATGGACCGGCTGTCCCCATCGGCAGCGATTTCTCAGGATTGTTGTACTTGCATGGTTCAGTGGATAGCCCTGAGCGCGAAATAGTCCTTGACGATAGGGATTTTGCTCGGGCTTACCTTTCAGAGGGCTGGGCGACACGTTTTCTACTTAAGCTATTTGAGACATACACGGTTGTATTCATTGGCTACAGCTTTGGCGATGTCATTATGCGATATCTTGCATTGGGTATTTCGTCCCACGCCAGACCTCGGTACATTTTCCTCTCTGAGGAGGATATGGACGGAAGAGATAATGAATGGCAACATAATGGAATTATTCCAATTCCCTATCCTGCTGCTAATGGGCATCATGCGTTAGTTGAAGCGCTAACCGCTTGGACTGATTATATATCCTCGGACTACAATGCCTACAAAAAACGTTTACCGGGCATTATCGAAAATGGCGTTCCGAAGGATGCTGTTGATCTTGACTATGTTAGGGCTGCGTTATCTACAGATGAAGGAGCGCAATGTTTTGTTGACATTATTGAAAGGGAAGAAGGTCAGAAAAAAGCAGATAAATCGAAGATAAAGAGGGAATGGCTGTCTTGGGTGATGAGTCCGGATGTTCTCCGGGAAATTTTTGCGGAAAGAGATCCAAAAACTCAGAATGAAATAATCTTACTGAATTGGTTTATTACCAGTTTTGTGCAAAGGCCGGAAGAACTGGATTTCATACTACATGTGCTTTGCAAACTGCAGTCATCAATGTCTAACTGGCTATTCGAACGATTGCATGAGTGTGTCAGCTATTGTATCAGTCAGAATGGTAGACGCGATTTAGTTCCAGCTTTTACGGTTTTAATGACTTCCATGCAGGGCCATTCCGCTCCATGTGCTCTTGATGAATTTGATTTCTCATCCATTTACAATTCAGATGTCTCTCCTCAAATATTGTCTCTCGCTATTCGTCCTTATCTGAAGCTGACGATGCCTTTTTGGGGGAATGGTATAAGGCCTAATGCAGAGATTGTATGGTCTTGCGACAAGGTAGAGAAAAATAATAGTGAGTTTAGTCTGGAAACGAAGGAATTCGTATCTTTTGCCGAGTCTGGTTTGCAAAGGGCAAGCGCTTTATTGCAGGCTTATCAGGGTGGAGATGAATACTCTCATTTGAGTAGGCCATCGATAGAACCTAGCGATCAGAACATGCATGTATCTGATTTGCAATCAATGTTTATTGATATTCTCCGTAATTATGCACATGCTCATAAAGATCAGCAGGATGAACTGATACATCGGTGGTGGAACAGCGGATCTGCACTTCTCAAACGTTTGGCGATCAATACTATTGCTTTTTCGGATTGGGATGAGGATCGTAAAGTCAATTGGATCCTCGATCAAGACTACCTGTTTGATGTAGACGCCCATCATGAAGTCTATACGGTTCTTAAAGTAGCTGCTCCCGGCTTGGGAGAGAACTCAAAGATAAAAATACTGGAATATTTGAGGAATAAATTCAATTTTCTTAAGGAAAGATATTCTGACGAACGAACGGCGCTTTATGGGCAGTTCGATGTTCTTCAATGGCTTCTTAGGAATATGAATGGTGATATGGATAGTTGGCCTGAAGCTTGGCAATGGGCAAACGAGCTTGCCCAGAAACATGGTTTTTCGCCGCGCGAACATGCTGATTATTATGCTTATGCTGAAAGTGCTCATATCGTAACTACCGGAATCAGTAATGAACGCTTTATTGATCTTCTGACACATGAGCCCTCGATAATTGAAGAGAAGATGTTTGCTGGGCAAAATAAGATAGGCGAATTTGGTTTTACAAGCATAGAGTTGTTTAATCAGCAAATTCGTGAAGTTGTTGCGCATAATCCTCAAGTGGGATTAACACTCTGGGAACTTGTTAACCGGCATGAAGAGCATGCCTCGGTGCAGTATCGTTGCTCCATTATTCGTGGCTGGGGTATGGCGTTACTTGATGATTGTCGAGATTCAATTCTTGATTTGTTGGGGAATCTATTGCCGAAAGTGAATCAAGATGAAGTGAATGCAATATCAACTTTTCTGAACATGCAGATGGATCAGGGGAAGACTACAATCACCGAGAAAATGTTGCAAGTGATGGGTGACTTTGCATTGCAACTTTGGAACGAACATAGTGGAGCATTTACTTTAAGCAATGGTCAGCAATGGGAAAATGATCCTGTTACATGCTCTTTAAATTGTTGGCCTGGCGAACTTGCATATTTCTGGATAGAAAGAATACGTTGGCGGTATATTCATGATCCTGGTTCTTGGAATGGATTTGATGCTGATGAAAAAGATGCGATTCATCATTTCATCGAAGATGAAGGTGATTTTTCGCGCCCTGTTTGGACAGCATTACTTGTAAATATCAATATGCTTCACTCTCTTGATAAGGAAGATGTGGAGAGTTGGCTATTTGATCTGATGGGAAAAGCAGGTACAGAATTTATTTGGAATTCGATACTTCCCAATCCGAATTTTAATATTCGACTTATTGATATTGTTTTCTATAAAAGTTGTATTGATGAGTTCGAATACTTATCCCATCTGAGCGAGTATAAAAGACAGAGTTTCCTTTTGCAAGTATTTAGGATGATAACCTATGGCGAGCTAAAAGAGAAGCAAAGAACCAGGCTTCTGTCCAAAGTCGTGACGGTTGAGAATGGCGCTTATGCGGCTTTGTTTATGGATCAGGTTGCTTGGGCTTTTGAATTCCGATTAGATTCCAAAGACAGAAATATGGTATGGGATCTGTGGCTTCATCAGTTTATTGAAGATCGTCATGCCGGCAAAAGGCGGAATTGGGGTGAAGAAGAGCGAGTTGCTTTTGCTAAGCTGGTTCCCCTCCTGGGTGCGCATCTTAAGGAAGGAGCGGAGTATCTTTCTGACAGTTTCCCGAAGGTTACGGGGCATGATCTCAATGAAACTATCATGCTTGACAATATTGACTGCATTCCGCAAGAGTGCGCAGAAGCTTTTATAGCATTTTACATGCGTTTATTTATGCAGCCTGGTGTTTTCCATGTGTGGAAAGCAGGAGAATTATTGCAGAAACTGGCTAATAAATTCGGAATGGACAAAGTCAGTCCTTTAGCATCTTTAGCAAAAGAAAAGCGCATCATTCCAGATGCTTGGGATTTTTCCCCAAAGAAAGAAATACATAGCGATGGCAAGGAAGGTGAAGTATGAGCATTGAGACACTGTTAAACGGTGAATCCAAGAATGTGGAATACAAGCTCACGCCTCCCTCCAGGAGCATCAACTACACCAAAACCGCGGTGGCGTTTGCCAATGGACAGGGCGGCTGCTTGGTGTTCGGCGTCGAAGATCAAACGCTCCGTGTGGTTGGTATTGCCGAAGACAAGGTGTTCACGGTAATGGACTCCATTTCGGACGCCATCGTCAATAGCTGCGAGCCACTGATTATTCCCGACATCACCATGCATGATGTGAACGGCAAAACGGTTATCGTGGCTGAGATCGCTCCCGGCTTGCAGCGTCCGTACCATATCAAGTCGCTCGGCCAGGAACAAGGAACATTCGTTCGCGTAGCTGGCACCACGCGTCAAGCCGATCAGCCCACTATCCGGGAGCTGACCATCGAAGGCAGCAACCGGAGCTTCGACCAAGTACAGTGCCTTGGATTATCCGTAGCGGAAGAAGACATCGAAGCATTGTGCGCAAGTCTGACGAAAACCGCGAAAGATAATGCCGAAGACCCCTCGAAAGTCAAAACGGTTACGGAGAAACAGTTGCTGCAATGGGGCGTGCTGGCGGAACAAGACGGGCAATTGGTGCCCACCAACGCCTATGCGATTCTGACTGGTAATGAGGCCGTCCGGTCTGTGGTGCAATGCGGCGTGTTCAAGGGAACCACCAAAGCTGTGTTTGTGGATCGACGTGAGTTCGTCGGCACTCCGCAGGAGCTTATCGAAGAGTCCTACCAGTATGTGTTGCGCAACATCCATATGGGTGCCAGATTCAAGGGCGTGTACCGGCAGGATGTGTACGAGATTCCACCGGACGCCGTTCGAGAGCTGATTGTCAACGCGATAGTGCATCGCAGCTATATCGACCATTCAAGCATTCAGATCGCGATCTACGATAATCGATTGGAGATCACTTCGCCCGGGCGCTTGCCAATGGGGCAGACCATTGAACGCATGAAGCAGGGCTATTCGAAAATCCGCAACGAGGCATTGGCCTCTGCCTTTGAGTACATGGGTTACATTGAGCATTGGGGGAGCGGCATCCTGCGTGTGATGCAGGAGGTACGTGATGCCGGATTGCCTGAACCGGAATTCCTTGGCGGCGATACGGATCTGCGCATCAATATCTATCGCAATGGCTCAGAGACAGGTTCTGATGACGGGATTGTGACGGGATTACGACGGGATTCGCTTTCTGATGACGGGATTGCGGAAGAAACAACTTCCAAAACGAATGCTGCTCCGAATGCCACTATTACAGTGCTTCCATCCCAGAAAGAGCGTATTCTTGATGCGCTGCGTAAGAATGCGAGCATTTCTATCTCTGACGCCATACGGATACTGGGCGTGCAGGAAAGGCAGGCTCAACGAATATTGAAGAGCCTAATAGAGGAAGGCAGTGCAGTGAAAATCGGTGCCGCCCGTGCCACTCGATACGCTGAAGCGAAGAAAAGGACGGAACTGCATGAGTGAGAATAGCCAAGTAACAAGACTGCTCGCCAGACGTTTCAGCCAGCCAGGTGAACGCGGGCGCATCGTATTCTGGCGCGACGATAAGAAGCAGTACGTGGATGATGCGGCAACATTGGTAGGCGAGTGCGCCACCGATGAGATACTGCGTGAGGTTGAACTCATCACTCCGGAAATCGGGGATGAGAATGACAAGCGGTACATTCCGTTCACGGTGCGCTACCGCATGTTCCACGAGCAGCCAAATCAAAAATTCCTCGTATATCTGACGGAGCCGGCCCCGGCAGTTCAGGACAACTGGCTGTTGGATTTGGAGCTGGCATATGGCCCCACGTTCACCATGGACAAACTTGCCGTGATACTTACGGAAACGCTGCCGGAAGCTTCCGCCGACACCCGAAACAAGTGGTTGGAAGTGATGAAGCGTGTACCGAAGTTCTTCGACAGTGAAGAACGTGCCAAGCGCTTCGCGAAACGTCTTAACGCGCACGACGACGCCACCGATTTCCAAGCGAAGATGATCGCCACGTTGTTGCAACTGAAAGACGATCGGCACAGCATGCAAGACATCTGGGCTGAGCTGCTTACGCAATATTCGCAGGGTGACGAATCCGGCATTGAAGAAATCGAAAAAATGGGATTGAGCCAATTCCACTGGAATGGCACGCGAAGAATCTACCATTTCGATGTGAATACTGGTACTGGAGCCAAACCAACGGTGAAAGACTTCGTGCTATGGCTGTTCCAGCTGGCATGGAACGGATTCTCCGATGGCAGGAACGCTGTCTCCACTTATGCGAACATTATTCGCGACTGGGACGACTGGTATAAGAACATCGACATGCGCACGGTACTGCAGAATCTTTCCGAGAACGCCGTGGAAGAATTGCAACTGTCCACTCGAATCGCCGACATGAGTGTGGAGGAGCTTGCCGACCGGGACCTGTTCCGCGACGTGGACGAGATGATCGTCAACAAGCTGTTCGAACGGTTGGGTTCGCAGTCCATTACGGACGACCAAGTGCAACGGATCATCAATGGGCGCAAGCAGAAGCTTTGGTACGCAGAATATGCCGACCAATACGAGTGCATTGCCGCAGCAAGCAGGCTCCGTGCCGTTCTGGCTGAATGCGGTGAACTCATCAGCACCATCAGCTCACCGGAACAAGGGATGAAGCTGTATGCCGAAAAGCTGTACAAGGCCGACGGCGCATACAGAAAATATGTGCTCGCATGGCATCGCGCCAACCCGGATGCGGTGAGCGTGGACGATGATCTGCAAAGCGCCTACGAGGCATATCAGCAGGATCTGGGTCAGGCATGGCAAAAACAAGTCGATACGCTTAGCCAATGGAAGTTCATAGACATGGACGCGCAAACCAATTTCTATGAACGTGAAATCGCGCCGGTATTGAAGTCCGGCAGAAAAATCGCCGTGATCATTTCCGATGCGCTACGTTACGAGGTTGCGCAGGAACTGTCCGAACGCATCGACAGGGAAAGCCGTTTCAGTACGAAACTGAACATGCAATACAGCGTTCTGCCATCCTATACGCAACTTGGCATGGCGGCGTTGCTGCCGCACGGCTCGCTCGAATTCGACAGCAAAGACCGTTTGTATGTTCTGGCTGATGGACGCAGCACCAAAGGAATCGAAGCGCGCACCGCCATTCTTTCGGCCGTAGGCGGCAAAGCGATTAGATATGACGATTTGACAAAGCTGAAAGTCAGCGAAATCAAAGAACTATATAAATCCTGCAACGTGCTGTACGTGTATCACAACCATATCGACGCCACCGGTGATACGGAGAAAACGGAATCGGAAACAGTGGACGCATGCGAGAAAACGTTCAAGGAACTGGGCGAAGTAGTCAAAAAACTTGCCAGCGGCAACGTCCATAACATGATCATCACCGCAGATCACGGATTCCTCTATCAGGACCGAGATCTGGACAGTACGGAATGGTTGAGCGAACAGCCCAAGGGCGATGCAGTATGGGTGAGAAAGCGGCGATTCTCCATCGGATCCAATCTCGCTCCGGGCCGCGCGTTCGTGACATTCAACGCCACACAGATAGGAATGGACGATCCTCGGAATGAAGGCATAAGCATCCAAGTGCCGAACTCCATCATGCGCTTGCGCATGCAGGGCGCCGGTGTGAAGTATGTGCATGGAGGAGCAGCATTGCAGGAAATCGTCGTTCCTGTGCTGCATGTCAGTAAGGGGCGTTCCGCGGCCGACGATGTGAGGGCTGTGGAATTCACTATTCTGCAACGAACCGACAGGCTTTCCAGCAGACAGTTGACTGTGGAATTCTTCCAGAACGAGCCCGTTGGAGGAAAAATCCGCGCACGTACCGTATTGGCCGGATTGTGGGGACGTGATGCGGCAGACAATGATGTGCTCATCTCCAATGAGACGCCGGTCGCCTTCGATCTGATCGGGCAGGAGAAAAGCGAACGCCATGTGACGGCTACGCTCATGCTGACCAGTGACGCGGAACGGTTCAATGGAACGAATATCGAACTGCGCCTGCGTGAGAAGACAGATGGGTCAAACGTGCTGGTCATGCTTGAGCAGAAAGCACGATACTTCTTCAAACAGGGCGTGGTGGCCGACGATGCCGGATTCTTCGACTGAATTGGATGAGCACAGAGGAAAGCGACCGTAAGGGGTAACACAATGAATGAGCAGGGTATGAGCCAGAACGGTTGGATTGAAAGTCCTGAACACAACGCGGATGGGAATTCCCTGAGCGCGTTGGATGTCAAGACCACCGACCTGTTCCCCGGAGTCACCGTCCGCAAGGATCTGGTGAACAAGGTCAAGGGCAATGCGCTGGTGCCCTCATATGTGCTGGAGTTCTTGCTCAGCGCATATGCCACGAACACCGACCAGGCCAGTATCGAGTCGGGTGTGGATCGAGTGCGTGCCATTCTTGCAAACAACTATGTGCATCGCGAGGAAGCCAATCTTATCCAGTCGAAGATCCGAGAGAAGGGGAGCCACAGGATTATCGACCGTGTGCAGGTGGTGCTCAATGACAAAACCGACCTGTATGAGGCGACGTTCTCCAATCTCGGCATCAGTCAGGTCATTGTCGATCCAAGCCTTGTAAAGGCTTATCCGAAACTGCTGGTGACGGGCATCTGGTGCATGTGTCAGATCGGTTACGCATATTCCGGCGACCCGCGCGAAGTGCCATGGCAGTTGCTGCAGCTCAAGCCTGTGCAGATGTCGCGTGATGATCGCGAAAACTACATGCAGCAACGTTCGCAATTCACCGATAGCGAATGGATCGATCTGCTGATGCAGTCCATTGGGTTCAATCCCGATCTATTCTCCGACCGGGCGAAACTGCTGCATCTGGTACGCATGGTGCCGTTTGTGGAACGAAACTACAATCTGGTCGAACTCGGGCCGAAAGGCACTGGCAAATCGCACATCTACTCGGAATTCTCACCGCACGGCATGCTCATATCCGGCGGGGAAGTGACAGTGGCCAAACTGTTCGTGAACAATTCCAACGGACACTTGGGGCTTGTGGGCTATTGGGATACGGTGGCGTTCGACGAGTTCGCAGGCAAGGCCAAGAAGGCCGGCCGGGACTTGGTGGACATCATGAAGAACTACATGGCCAACAAGTCGTTCTCCCGTGGCGTCGAGACGTTCCAAGGCGAGGCGAGCATGGCGTTCGTAGGCAACACCTCGCATAACGTGCCGTACATGCTGAAAAACTCCGACCTGTTCGAGGAACTGCCGAAACAGTATCACGATCCGGCATTCCTGGATCGTATTCACTTCTATCTGCCGGGTTGGGAGTTCGAACAGATCCGTTCCGAGATGTTCACCAGCGGATTCGGTTTCGTTGTCGACTATCTGGCGGAGATTCTGCACAACCTGCGCGATGCCGATTACAGCGACCGGTTCGAAAAGTATTTCGAACTGTCTTCCACACTGTCCACGCGAGATAAGGACGGCATCAAAAAGACGTTCTCCGGATTGATGAAGCTTATCTACCCGGACGGCAAGGCCACTCCCGAACAGATGGAGCCGTTGCTGCGTTGCGCCATCGAGGGCCGCAAGCGTGTCAAGGACCAGCTGTGCCGCATCGACTCCACCATGGAGGAGGTCGAGTTTACCTACAAGCGTGTGAGCGACGGCGAAATAGTCGCCGTGCAGACCTTGGAAGAGCTTGACTACCCGCAGTTGTATTGGCGTGGGCGTGTAGTTGAGAACTCGGAAGATGAAGGCGAGTCGGAATCGTCTGTTGCCGGTGAAGCCATGGCAATTGCGGGTAACGAGAAAGAAGCGAGTTCTTCTGAGAACGCCAATGCCTTGCCCGTAGCGCGGCAGCAAGAAACAGCTACGATGACTCCAATCGAGCGTCTTGCGGCAAAGGCCGATGGAAAGCAGCGGGAACTGATCGAAAACCAACGTGGAATCACGTATTTCGGATTATTCGGCCCCTACTTGGCCGGGGCAAAGAAAATCGTTGTAGAGGATGCGTATGTGCGTAAGCCGTACCAGCTGCGTAATCTGGCTGAGTTCTTGGAGATGCTGCTGAGATGCAAAAATCCCGATGAGGATGTAGCCGTTCATCTGGTGACCGGGCATAATGAGCCTGGATTCATGGAAGCGCAGCTAGATGGTTTGAACGAACTGGCATCGACGTTCTCACAGCTGGGCGTGAACCTTACCTACGAATTCAGAGACACTTTGCACGACCGTTCCATTACTTCGGATACCGGATGGGAGATTCTTCCCGGCCGCGGGCTTGACATCTTCCAAAAATTCGTTGACGGCGATTGGCTTAACCCGTTGCTGCGCCATCAGCAGCTCCGCCGCGTCAAGGAATGCAAGGTCACGTATCAGCGGGTCAGCGAGAAGTGAGGTAAAAATGAATGTCCAATGTCCAGCTTGCGGAACGTATGTGGCAGAGGCCGCGACCATGTGTCCGTATTGCGGTTTTCGCGGTGATGATCCGAGCCGGCCAATATACAAGCAGGGGGAGTATCGTCCTGTGCCAATTGTGCCTTGCGAAATCGTGATGGATGATGGCCAGCGTGGCGAGATTTGGTTGTCTGACGAAGACAGCAAGAATCTGTTTCGGCATTTGACTAATTGGAAATGGCTCTCAACCATGCTTCCGGCTCTGGCGGAAACATTAGAAAGTATGTTTGGCGGAACTGTGCATTTGGAAGCCAAGCTTCCGGAACATATCATGCGCATGATTGAAGAGGGCAAACTCCATTTCGCCACGGATAAAAACGGTGAGATTCTCGCTGAAGTGTTCGATGAACGCAATAAAATCTTCAAACAAGTGCGTTTGGAGAAAGTCGTCAGAAATGATACGTTATTGCCGGCTATGCAGCATCTTGAAACACAGGCTGCCCTTTGCTTGGTAATGGAAAAAATCGATGAAGTCGGCCGAGCTGTGCAACAGCTTGGTGAGGAAATGCAGCAGGATCGTTTGGCCCGTGTCGATGCCGCGTTTGATATGTTCCAGCAAGCGTGTCGTATCGAGAGCAGTCGGGAACGTAATGAGTATGTACGTGAAGCGTTGAACGAGGCCACGCGCGCGAAGGCTTTGCTGGTGCGTAATTTTGCGCAGCAGCAGCGGCTGGTGAAGCAGAGTAGCAAGAAATCGGATGCCGCATTAAGGGCAATGCAGGATTATGTGGCGATTGTGAATGCAGTGAACGTGCAGATGCAAACGCATATGGCGTTGGGGCAACAGGACGTGGCCGCGTATTGTCTTCAGGATCTTAATAAGTTCATTAAGAACTATGATCTCGATAAGCACGATACGATGCTCAACCTTGTAGGCAGCGTGAAGAGCAAGAACAGGGGCAGTAATCAGGAAAAGTTTATTGATGGTTCTTTGCAGGTTGCAGCGAACATTGAAAGCGTGGTGAAGGCTCTCGACGCGGGCGAAGTAATCTCTCCGAAACTCATTACCGAGAATGATGGGAACGGGAATGATTCTAACGATGAGGAGAAGCAGCATGATGAAGAAAACTGAGGATGCTGAAAAAGTTGCTGATGAAATTGCAGGTGTTGACGAAGAAAATCCTGCGTCGAAAAAACGCTCTTGTATCAAGTGCAAGATAGAACTGGCTTCCGACAACAAGCTGCCGTTCTGTCCTGCTTGCTGGGAAGAAATTACCGGCTACCTGAAAAAGACCGGAATCGCCATGGGAACGTTGATGGTCGCTTTGATAAGAAAGTATGGTCCCAAAGTCGGCAAGGCGGTCTTCATGGCGATCAAGGCAACATTAAAGAAGTAGGCTCTGTTAGACCAAGGTTGACCTAAGAGGATATATGACAGAAACCCGCTTGTTTAACTGTGCTGAAAAGTCAAACAAGCGGGTAAATGTCAGTTTACTTCAGGGACAGATCGACGATGGCGCTCAAATGTGCGAGTAGCTGCTCTTCCA
>ERZ894196.364-NODE-364-length-14552-cov-8.969097_pt1 | contig 14552 bp, 15 predicted proteins | sample MGYA00380284_ERZ894196 | MGnify/ENA primary metagenome ERZ894196 (study PRJEB32331, sample SAMN06328427) | human gut metagenome | biome: human gut microbiome; feature: stool | host: Homo sapiens | collected 2011-10-21 ...
CTTCAAGACGGCCGCCTCCCTCGAGGAGACCGGCCGCATCCAGATCGTCGCGCTCGACAAGACCGGCACCATCACCTCCGGCGACCCGACGGTGACGGACCTCTGCCCCGCACCGGGCGTGACGGAGGGCGAGCTGCTGCGCCTGGCCTGCGCGCTCGAGCGCAGGAGTGAGCACCCGCTGGCCAAGGCGGTGCTGCGCCGCGCGGAGGCGGACGGGCTGACCGCCGCCGAGGTCGCGGACTTTCAGGCCCTGCCGGGCAACGGACTCAAGGCCACGCACGACGGGCAGCCGCTCTGCGGCGGCAACGCGGACTTCGTCCGCACCGCAGCCGACATCCCCGCGCCCATGCAGGCGCAGGCGCAGGCACTGGCCGAGGCCGGCAAGACGCCGCTGTTTTTCGCCCGCGGCGGGCAGCTGCTTGGCATCATCGCCGTGGCGGACGTGCTCAAGCCCGACAGCCCGCAGGCCATCCGCGAGCTGCGCAACATGGGCATCCGCGTCGTCATGATCACGGGCGACAATGCGCGCACGGCCAGGGCCATCGGCGCACAGGCCGGCGTGGACGAGGTGATCGCGGGCGTGCTGCCCGACGGCAAGGAGCGCGAGATCCGCCGTCTGAGCGCACGCGGCAAGGTCGCCATGGTCGGCGACGGCATCAACGACGCGCCGGCGCTCACGCGCGCGGACATCGGCATCGCCATCGGCGCGGGCACGGACGTGGCCATCGACGCGGCCGACGTCGTGCTCGTCAACAGCCGCCTGAGCGACGTGCCGGCGGCCATCCGGCTCAGCCGCGCGACGCTGCGCAACATCCACGAGAACCTGTTCTGGGCGTTTTTCTACAACACCATCGGCATCCCCATCGCGGCGGGCGTGTTCGTCCCGCTCGGCCTGACGCTCAACCCCATGTTCGGCGCGGCGGCCATGAGCCTGTCGAGCTTCTGCGTGGTCACGAACGCCCTGCGCCTGAATCTGTTCAAGCTGCGCGATACGCGCCATGATCATAAACGTGCAAACCATCTCAAACAAGTACCCGAAATCAAGGAGGAAACTGCAATGAAAAAGACCATTTCGATCGAAGGCATGATGTGCACTCACTGCGAGGCGACCGTGAAGAAGGCGCTTGAGGCGCTGCCGGAAGTCACCGAGGCAGAAGTCAGCCACACGGCGGGCACCGCCGTCGTGACGCTCAGCGCCCCGGTGGACGACGCCGTGCTCAAGGCCGCGGTCGAGGCCAAGGACTACACCGTCACCGGCATCGCGTAATGCATCCGAAACCGCAGCAAAGGCGTCCCCGAGAGGGGACGCCTTTGCTGTTTTCCGCTCACTTTTTGTGCGCGTCGATCTTCTGCGCGAACAGCCCGTGCTGCGTGCAGTACCACAGCAGCGTGCCGTGCGCGAAGTACGGCAGGCGCGTCTGCGCGCCCCACTCGGGGTAGAGCCGCCGCAGCACGACCGTGTCCTCATTGACCAGCGCCGCGAACGGCAGGTAGTGCTCCCGCTGCATGGGGTGCCCGGATGAACCACCGCGCGCGTATCCCCGCGCTGCTGCTCGCCCTTGCGCTGCTGCTCGGCTGCGCCGGCTGCGGCGGCGGACGCGAGCCCGTGACCGTGACGATCTGGCACGTCTACGGCGGCGAGACTTATCTCGAGCCGCAGGGCAGCGCGACGCGTGAGCAGGTCGCGACGATCCTGATGGAGTTTTGCAAGAACGTGAAAAAGTAACCCGGTAAAAATGCATCCCCCTCTGATTCATCCGGAATCAGAGGGGGATGTTGCTGTTTTAATTTGAGTTGTGCGCAAATTCTACAGAAAAGTATGCCAATGCCAATAATGTAAATTGTATTGCATATTTTATAATTATAAATAATGTTATAATCTATGTAGATATCGGGACACCGGGTATATTGGGAGCGCAGCCATGCGCATCGTTTCTCCTGCGTGGCAGGGCTGCTAACAAAATGACAGGAGAAAAATGAACAGGGAGGAAACACATGAAAAAACGACTTTTGAGTTTCGTACTCGTGGTGCTGATGATCGCATCGCTCCTGCCGGCCACGGCGCTGGCGGCAGACATCGTGGACAGCGGCACCTGCGGTGCGGAGGGCGACGGCAGCAACTTGACCTGGACGCTGGACAGCGACGGCGTGCTGACGATCAGCGGCAGCGGTGATATGCATGGCTATGGTCCTTCTGGTGCGCCATGGCATGGCAGGGTAAAGTCAGCTGTGATTGCAGAAGGCGTGACGAGCATTGGCGGTTTTGCTTTCTATGATTGCACATCTCTGACCAGCGTGACGATCCCGGACAGCGTGACGAGCATTGGCGCTAATGCTTTCTTTGATTGCACATCTCTGACCAGCGTGACGATCCCGGACAGCGTGACAAGCATTGGCGTTGGCGCTTTCGCTTCGTGTACATCTTTGACTGGTATATGGGTCGCTGAGAGCAACAGTCATTACTCCAGCGATGCATCCGGTGTTCTGTTCAACAAAGATAAGACTACTTTGGTGCAGTGCCCGGGCGCTTTTGCGGCATATACGATCCCGAACAGCGTGACGAGCATTGGCGATGTCGCTTTCTCTTTTTGCACATCTCTGGCCAGCGTGACGATCCCGGACAGCGTGACGAGCATTGGCCGGCATGCTTTCCAGTATTGCACATCTCTGACCAGCGTGACGATCCCAAACGGAGTGACGAGCATTGGCGATTCTGCTTTCTCTTATTGCGCATCTCTGACGAGCGTGACGATCCCGGACAGCGTGACAAGCATTGGCTGGTCTGCTTTCGCTGGTTGCACATCTCTGACCAGTGTGACGATCCCGGACAGCGTGACGAGCATTGGTAGTTTGGCTTTCAGTGGTTGCACATCTCTGACCAGCGTGACGGTCCCGGACAGCGTGACGAGCATTGGTGATGCCGCTTTCGCTTCGTGTACATCTTTGACCGGTATATGGGTCGCTGAGGGCAGCAGTCATTACGCCAGCGATGCATCCGGTGTTCTGTTCAATAAAGATAAGACAACTTTGGTGCAGTGCCCGGGTGCTTTTTCCGGAAGTTATGCGATCCCGGACAGCGTGACGAGCATTGGCCATTGTGCTTTCGAAGATTGCGCATCTCTGACCAGCGTGACGATCCCGGACAGCGTGACGAGCATTGGCGCTGAAGCTTTCTATAATTGCAAATCTCTTACAAGCGTGACGATCCCGGACAGCGTGACGAGCATTGGCGATTTTACTTTCTCTTATTGCGAATCTCTGACCAGCGTGACGATCCCGGACAGCGTGACAAGCATTGGCCATTATGCTTTCGAAGGTTGCAGATCTCTCACAGATGTATATTTCACCGGTACTGAGTCGGCGTGGAATAGCATTGCAATTGGCGCCGCTAATGACGCGTTGAAAAACGCCAACATCCATTACAATTATGTTTCCCATACCCACAGCTACAAGGATGTTGTCACAGCGCCGACCTGCACGACCAAGGGCTACACGACGCACACCTGCGCCTGCGGCGACAGCTACGTGGACACTTATGTGGACGCTCTGGGTCACGCATGGGACAACGGCAAAGTGACGAAGGAGCCGACGGAAACCGAGAGCGGCGTAAAGACCTTCACCTGCACCCGCTGCGGCGAGACGAAGACGGAGACCATCCCGAAGCTCACGCACGAGCACAGCTACAAGGCTGTCGTCACTGCTCCGACCTGCACGTCCAAAGGTTACACGACCCATACCTGCGCCTGCGGTGACAGCTATGTGGATGCTTATGTGGACGCTCTGGGTCACGCATGGGACAACGGCAAAGTGACGAAGGAGCCGACGGAAACCGAGACCGGTGTGAAGACCTTCGCCTGCACCCGCTGCGGCGAGACGAAGACCGAGACTATCCCGGCCACCGGCAGCGACGTCGATGTGACGGAGATGTTCTCCGACGTGACGAAAAACTGGGCCTACCCCGGCATCCAGTACTGCGTGACGCATCAGCTGATGTCCGGCGTCGGCGGCAATCTGTTCGCGCCGAAGATGACGACGACGCGCGCGCAGATCGTCCAGATCCTCTATAACCTCGAGGGCGAGCCGAAAGTTTCTGGCACCACGCCGTTTACCGACCTGACGCAAAACTGGTACAAGGACGCAGTCCTCTGGGCGTACCAGACCGGGGTCGTCTCCGGTACGTCTGCCACGACGTTTGCGCCCGACCTGCCGGTGACGCGCGAGCAGATCGCGGTCATCCTCATGGAATACATGACGCGTGTACTCAAGCTCGAGCGCACGTGGACGCCCGCCGATCTGAGCGTCTTCCCGGATGCGGGCAGCGTGTCCGGCTGGGCGAAGGACGCGCTGGCGGATGCCGTGGCCCTCGGCCTGATCTCCGGTGCGAGCAACGGCGGCCAGACCTATCTCAACCCGCAGGGCAGCGCGACGCGCGAGCAGGTCGCGACGATCCTGATGAACTTCTGCCAGAATGTGAAGAAGTAATCAACCAAATGAACAGCCCCTCAGATCCGAATGGATCTGAGGGGCTTTGCATATACATTCACTCCGTGGCCCGGACGGGGATGCGGATCTCGGTCACGAATTTTTCCGGGTCGCTGGTCAGGCCGTAGTCGATCATCGTGATCTCGCGCGAGAAGTCCGCCGGGGCGAGCGCGTGCGCGCGCAGATAGCGGATGGTATTGAGCACCTCAAACTGCCGCGGCCCGTAGTAGCGGTAGCCGGTCGCGGGGTCGGTGTATTCCGGCGTGAGCAGGCCGATGGTCTCATAGTGGCGCAGGCTGCTCACGCTCAGGTGAAACAGCTGCGCCACGTCGCCGATGGAAAAGAGCTCCTGCGTGCGCGCCATGTCAGTCCTCCTCCGGCACGAGCCGGCCGCGCCGCCGCAGCACCAGAAACGCGATCACGCAGATGATGACCGACAGCAGCGAGCCCGCCGCCGTGGCCAGGCCCATGGGCAGCAGCGTCGCGGGAAAGTACCTGCTCGTCAGGTATGCGCCCGGTACGCGCACGAGCACGACGGCCGTGATGTTGTGCAGGAACGACAGCTCCGAGCGGCCGATGGCGCAGAAATACCCGCTGAAGCAAAAGTGCAGCCCGGCGAGGCAGCAGTCGAGAATATACCCGCGCAGGTACTGCCCGCCCGCGGCGGCGACGGCCGCGCTGTCCGTGAACAGCCCCACGACCGGCTCGGCCACGAACTGGATGATGACCGAGATGAGGATGCCGAAGCCGAACGCGATAGCGATGGCGTACCACAGCGTCTGCAGCGCGCGGCGGGGCTTGCCCGCGCCGATGCATTGCGCGCCGAGGGCCGACACCGTCGAGAGCATGGACGACGGCACGAGGAACAGAAAGCTGATGATCTTCTCCACGATGCCGACGGCGGCGGCATCCGTGAGGCCGCGGCGGTTGGCGATGACGGTGATGAATAAAAACGCGATCTGGATCAGCCCGTCCTGCAGTGCGACCGGCACGCCGATGCGCAGGATGCGGCCCATGACCGCCCGCTGCGGGCGAAAATCGCCCCGCGTGAGGGCGATGCCGTCGCGCGCGCGGCGGATGACGAGCAGCGACACGACAACGCTGACCGCCTGCGCGAGCGTGGTGCCGAGCGCGGCGCCCGCCGGGCCCATGTGCAGCGCGCCCATGAACAGATAGTCGAGCGCGATGTTCGCCGCGCACGCGATGGCGATGAAATACATCGGGCGCTTCGAGTCGCCCAGGCCGCGGAAGATGGACGCGATGATGTTGTACGCCGTGATCAGCGGCACGCCGAGAAAGCAGATGCGCAGATAGGCGATCGTTCCGGGCACGGCCTCGGCCGGCGTGGACATGACCGCCGCGATCGGCCGCGCGAGCGCGAGCAGCAGCCCCGTCAGCACGACGCTCAGCGCCAGAAACAGCGTCGTCGTGTTGCCGATGCAGCTGGCCGCGCCCCGGCGGTCGCGCGCGCCGACGGCCTGACCGATCGTGACCGTCGCGCCCATGGCAAGGCCGACGATCATGACCGTGAGCATGTGCATGACCTGACTGCCGATGGCCACGGCCGTCGTGCTCGCCACGCCCTCATACCAGCCGATGATGAACAGGTCGGCCATGCCGTAGAGCGTCTGCAGGAAGTACGAGAGCAGATACGGCAGCGAAAAGCGCACGATGTTGCCAAAGACGCTGCCGGTCGTGAGATTTTTCTCCATGGTGCTTGCCCCTTTGCGTGGAATACCGTCATTCTAAACTCTATAACGGTTGTAGAGTCAAGGTTTTATTTGCCCCGGCGCAGATTTTTTTCGCGCCGGGGCGGGAAATGTTCAGAACGTCAGGCGCATCTGATACCACACGACGCCGCCGTGGGTGGAGGCCGACACGCCCTCACTCACGAAGCCGAACTTCGCATAGTAATGCACGAGCCGGTCCTTGCACGTGAGCACAAGGCCGCGCCGCCCCTGCGCGCGGGCGTCGGCAATGGCGCGCTCGAGAAGCTGTCCCGCATAGCCGTGCCGGCGGTAGTCGGGCAGTGTGTTCACGCCGAAGATCATCTGCCACGCGCCGTGCGCGTCGTGCAGGGATGCATCGGCATAGAGATCGTCCGTGAGGTCGGCGCGGTCGGTGACCATGCCGTCGACGAACGCGATGAGCGTGCCGCCGTCAAACATCAGCCAGAAGTGGCCGCCGTAGTGCGCCAGCCGGTCAGATAGCTCTGCCCGCGTCGCGGCCTCCGCCGCCGGGAAGCACGCCGCCTCCACCGCCGCCACGGCGTCGAGATCGGCGAGGGTCGCCGTGCGAATGATTTGATCCATCGTTATGCCTCCGTTTCGTCCAGCAGCAGCGCTTCGAGCTCCGCCACCGTGCGGCAGTAGTGCGGGCTGATGCGCTGCATCGTTTTGATGATGTGCGGCACGGTGTGCGTCCACCCGGCCGCAATGAAGTCCACGCCCGCGCGGTCGGCCATGTCCTTGCCGGGCTTGAGGTCGTCGATGACCACGAGCTGCTCCGGCCGCAGGCCGAGCTCGCGCTCGATCTGATAGATCGGCCACGGTGCGGGCTTGCGCCGCTCCGGGTCGTCGTCCCAGCCGTAGATGAGCTCCGGCGTGGGCAGGCCGTGCGCGCGGTAATCGCGCAGGATCGTCTCCGGCACGGAGTGGCTCACGACGCAGATGTGCCCGCCCGCGGCATGATACCGCTGCAGCAGCTCGCGCATACCGGGGAAGGTGTCCGGCACGTGCGTGCGCGCGCTCTCCAGCCACGTGCGGTACTGAAAGTCCATCTCGCTGTCGGAAAAATGCAGAATGTCGCTGCACAGCGCGCCGAAGCCGGGCTCGAACGAGTAGGAAAAAAAGTCGTCGAGCGTCATGTGCACGTCCGGCCGCAGCGTTTTGAGCGTCTGCACGAAGGCCGGGTAATTGACGGACGCGGTGCTGTTGACGACCGTGTCGTCATGGTCGAGCACCAGACATTGGTAGCGCATGGGCGACGCCTCCTTCGGGTTGAAATATGGATGCATTTTATCACACGGCGCGCGAAAATGCACGCGCGTGCACGAAAATGCCCGGACGAAGTTTTCCTCCGCCCGGGCCGATGCCTTGTACAGTTTGCTCAGAAGCTGCCGGCGGCCGTGCTTGCGCCCGCGCCCCAGAGCAGCACGCGCAGCACGCCGATGAGCGCGAGGTGCGCGGGATAATAGACGTAAAAGAGCTTGCCCATAGAGCGCCATTTGCCCCGCGTGCCGTCATAGCACCGCAGCAGCGGGATGGAGAGCGCTGTGCCGAGCTGCACGAGCGCATATACTTTATCTATAAAGAAGAAATACACGAGCGCGTACACGGCCGACCACACCATGAGCCAGCACATCTGGCGGCGGAAGTCCCCCCGCGCCTGTCCCATGAACAGGATCGCCATCGCGGCCACGCAGCTCCAGTCCGACGGAAAGGTGATGGCGCAGATCAAAAACGTCAGCACGAGCTTGATCCAGCCTTTCAGCCGCGCGTCATCGTGGATGACGAGCAGCACGAGGCCCCACGCGAGCGACCACACGACGCCCGTCTGGTTGAACGGCCCGGTGGACAGCGGCAAAAACGGGATGCCGAAGCAGAAATCATACGCAAAGTGCGAGATGAACGCGAGCGCGAACAGACGCACGGCGTATTTTTTCACATCGTGCGTGTAGTGATAGCCCTCGACGACGAAAAACCACATGATCGGCGCCGTCACGCGGCCGAGCAGGTGCAGCAAAAGCACCCACCACGCGGTGCTGTACCCCGGCCAGAGCGTCCACGTGAGGTGGTCGAGCGTCATGGCGAGGATGGCGATGCCCTTGAGCGCGTTGCCGCTCAGGGCCGGTCTGCGGGTCTGGAGCATGGGGGCACCTCCGGAAAACGAGTTTTCTCTTTTTCAGCATAGCAAATCCGCGCCGCCGCGTCAATGCCCGCGGCGCAGAATGAAACCGCCCGCGGCAGCTTTGGCTGCCGCGGACGGAAATATCCGGCTGCGCGCGTCAGGTTTCGTCGGTCCCGGCCGTCTCGCCGAGGCCCGCATCGTCCTCCCCGAGGATGCCGAGCTTGCCGATGGCGTGGCGGCAGAGCGCCGCGTACGTCTGCTCGCTGATGTCGTGCTCCATCTTGCAGGCGTCCTCCTCGGCGGTCTTGGCGTCCACGCCGAGCTCCATGAGAAACTTGGTCAGCGTGTGGTGCCGGTCGAGCATACGCGCGGCGATGTCCATCCCGCTCGGCGTGAGCGTGATGAACCCGTCACGGTCCATGGTGATGTAGCCGTTTTCGCGCAGACGCTTGGTCGTGTAGGTCACGCTCGGCTTCGTGACGCCGAGGTGCTCCGCGATGTCGATCGAGCGGATGTAACCGTGCTTCTGCTGCATCATCAGCATAGCCTCCAGATAGTCCTCCGCAGCTCTGCGTATCTGCATAGCGGTTTTCACCAACCTTTTCGTGAAATCTCTTTTAGGTTAGCACACTTTAACCAAAATTGCAAGAGACGCGGCTTTTTTATATTTTTCTCTTGACAAGCGATGTTAGATGCGTTAAACTTTGGCATGGTTAAGGAAGTTTAACTTCTGTTAAACGAATGTAACCGATCTTTTTTCATCCAAGGTTAGCACGCTCTAACCGTTTACCAGTGGAGGGATATCTATGATGCCGCTGAATCTCGCCAACGTCGGCGAGGAGACACTGATTCTGAAAGTCGGCGGGAACCCGGAGATCAGAAAGCATTTGGCCGATCTGGGGTTTGTCCCCGGTGGGACGGCTACGGTCGTATCGGCGATCGGCGGGAATCTGATCGTGAAGGTCAAAGAATCCCGCGTTGCCATCAGCGATGAGATGGCACGCAAGATCATGATTTAAGGGAGGAAGTACGATGAAAACGCTGCGAGACGCCAAGATCGGCGAAACGGTCAAGGTCGTGAAGCTGCACGGTGAGGGCGCGATCAAGCGCCGCATCATGGACATGGGCATCACGAAGGACACGGATGTGTACGTGCGCAAGGTCGCACCGCTCGGTGATCCGGTGGAAGTCACGGTCCGCGGCTACGAGCTGAGCCTGCGCAAGGCCGACGCCGAGATGATCGAAGTTCAGGCGTAAACTTCTGTAAGCAAAAAATACTGATTACATAAGGTAGGATCCCCCAAAGCAGAGGAGAATATCGCAAAGGAGCATCCGAATGGAAAAGCAAATCAAGATTGCCCTGGCCGGTAACCCGAACTGCGGCAAGACGACGCTGTTCAATGCGCTGACCGGCTCCAATCAGTTTGTGGGCAACTGGCCGGGCGTCACGGTCGAGAAAAAGGAAGGCCGCCTGAAAAAGCATGACAACGTCGTCATCATGGACCTTCCCGGCATCTACTCGCTCAGCCCGTACACGCTCGAAGAGGTCGTCGCCCGCAACTACCTGATCGACGAGCGTCCGGACGCCATCCTCAACATCGTGGACGGCACGAACCTCGAGCGCAACCTGTACCTGACCACGCAGCTGACCGAGCTGGGCATCCCGGTGGTCATGGCCGTGAACATGATGGACATCGTGCGCAAGAGCGGTGACCAGATCAACATCAACCAGCTCTCGCAGCAGCTCGGCTGCAAGGTCGTGGAGATCTCCGCCCTGAAGGGCGACGGCGTCATGGCCGCGGCAGAGGCCGCCATCGAGGCTGCCAAGTCCACCAAGACCGTGCCGATGCACACGTTCTCCGGCCCGGTCGAGCACGCGATCGCCCACATCGAAGAGGCGGCCGTGCACGAGATGCCGGAAGAGCAGCAGCGCTGGTACGCCATCAAGATCTTTGAGCGCGACGACAAGGTGCTTGCCAAGCTCCACATCCCCGAGGATGTGCACCAGCACATCGAGGCGGACATCAAGGCCGCCGAGGAAGAGCTCGACGACGATGCCGAGTCCATCATCACCAACGAGCGCTACGTCTACATCGCGGAAGTCATCCGCGCCTGCTACCGCAAGAAATCCAAGGCCACGCAGTCCACGTCCGATAAGATCGACCGCATCGTCACCAACCGCTGGCTGGGCCTGCCGATCTTCGCCGTGGTCATGTTCCTCGTCTACTGGGTCGCCATGGTCGCCGTCGGCGCGCCCGCGACCGACTGGGCCAATGACGGCGTGTTCGGCGACGGCTGGCACCTGCTGGGCATCGGCTCGAGCGCCTATCACGACGCCAACGACGAATACACCGCTGCGACCGAAGCGGTCGACGCGTTCCTGGGTCTCGACACCGAAGCCGAAGACTTCGACGCCGACGCCGCGCTCGCAGACATGAAAGACTTCGTTCCGAGCGCCGACACCGCGACCGTCACGGTCGAGGACGAGGAGACGCTGGCCGAGAATGAACTGACCGCCTACTACGACGCCATCCCCGATGACGCCGACGAGGACAGCACCGTGGGCATGACGTATGTCGACGCGGTCGCCTACCTCGAAGCCAACGGCTTTGACGCGCCCGATCCGGCCGACTACGGCGTCTGGGTCCCGGGCATCCCGGTCCTGATCGGCAACGGTCTGGAGAAGGCGGGCTGTGCCGACTGGCTCAGCGGCCTGATCCTCGACGGCATTGTCGCCGGTGTCGGCGCGGTGCTCGGCTTCGTGCCGCAGATGCTGGTTCTGTTCCTGATGCTGGCCTTCCTCGAGGCCTGCGGCTACATGTCCCGTATCGCCTTCGTGCTCGACCGTATCTTCCGTAAGTTCGGCCTGAGCGGCAAGTCCTTCATTCCGATGCTCATCGGCGTCGGCTGCGGCGTGCCGGGCGTTATGGCTTCCCGTACCATTGAAAACGAGCGTGATCGCCGCATGACGATCATGACCACCACCTTCATCCCCTGCGGCGCGAAAGTGCCCTTCATCGGCATGATCGCCGGCGCCCTGTTCGGCGGCAGCGCCTGGATCTCCACCTCCGCGTACTTCATCGGCATGGCCGCGATCATCGTCTCCGGCATCATGCTCAAGAAGACGAAGATGTTCTCCGGCGATCCGGCTCCGTTCGTCATGGAGCTGCCGGCCTACCACTGGCCGACACTGGGCAACGTCCTCCGCTCCATGTGGGAGCGCGGCTGGTCCTTCATCAAGAAAGCCGGCACGATCATCCTGCTGTCCACGATCCTCGTCTGGTTCACCACGTACTTCGGCACGGTCGACGGCACGTTCCGTATGCTGTCCGAGGACGAGATCGACTACTCCATCCTCGCTGCCATCGGCGGCGTCGTCGCCTGGATCTTCAAGCCCCTCGGCTGGGGCAACTGGCAGGCGGCAGTCGCCTCCATCACCGGCCTCGTTGCCAAGGAGAACATTGTCGGCACGCTCGGCATCCTCTACGGCGGCGGCGACGGCACCGTGTACCAGAACATCGCGGCTGCCTTCAACGGCATCAGCGGTTACAGCTTCCTGGTGTTCAACCTTCTGTGCGCTCCGTGCTTCGCGGCCATCGGCGCCATCAAGCGCGAGATGAACAGCCAGAAGTGGACCTGGTTCGCTATCGGCTATCAGTGCGGCTTCGCTTACCTGATCGCCCTGATGATCTACCAGTTCGGCTGCGCCTTCACCGGCAACCTGAACGTGATCGGCCTCATCTGCGCGATCCTGGCGCTGGCCGGCATCATCTACATGCTGGTGCGCCCCTACAAGGAAGCCACCACGCTCAAGGCCTGAGCCTTTCCAAAATTTGCAAACGCAAAGGAGTGATTTTCCATGTTCAGCTGGATTGGCGCGAACCTCTCTACGATTTTGATTTCGATTGTACTCATCGCCATTGTCACCTTCATTTCCCTTTCCCTGATCCGCCAGAAGCGGCAAGGGAAATCCTCCTGCGGCGGCAACTGTGCCCATTGCGGTGCGCAGTGCCATAGCTGCCACCCCAAAGGGCAGTGAATCCGATTTGGACAGACAGAGTCCCCCCACTCTGTCTGTCCTTTTTTATGCGGCGCGCAATATCTTAACAAACAATTCAGATGATTCTTCACAGAATCGTCATCCTTTTTTCGGGAACCAATTTACAATGGGAGCGTCTCATCCTGTAAAGCACCGAGGCCCTCCGGCCGCGGGGAAAGGAAACCATCACCATGATATTTCTCAAACGGGCCCTGCCCATTGTGCTCGCCGTGTGCATGCTCGCAAGTCTCTGCGCCGTGTCGGCCATCGACGCCGGCGAGACGCGCACCGTCATCGGCGCCGACCTCACGGACGAGCAGATCAAGACCGTCTACAAAACCTTCGGCATCGAGCGCGGCAGCGTCAAGGAGCTGACCGTCACGAACAAGGACGAGCGGCAGTATCTCAGCGGCGTCATCAGCGACGCGCAGATCGGCACGAAATCCATCTCCTGCATCTCCATCGAGGTGCTCGACGCCGGCAAGGGCATGACCGTCAACACGTCGCACATCACCTACTGCACGAGCCAGATGTACATCAGCGCGCTGGCCACGGCCGGCATCACGGACGCGAAGATCAGCGTGGCCGCGCCGTTCGACGTCTCGGGCACCGCGGCGCTGACGGGCGTGTACAAAGCGTATGAGGACATCACGGGCACGAAGCTCGACGAGACCGCCAAGGCCGTCTCCTCGCAGGAGCTGGCCACGACGGCGGAGCTCGCGCAGGCCATCGGCGACTATGACTCGGTCGAGATCGTCAACGAGCTCAAGCTCATCCTCAACGAGACGAAGGACATGACCGACGCCGAACTGCGCGCCAAGATCAAAGAGATCGCCGCCGAGTACGACGTCACGCTCACGGACGATCAGATGACCCAGCTCGTGAACCTCTGCCGCTCGCTCGAAAAGCTGGACACGAACGCCCTGCTCTCGAAGGTGCAGGCCGTGCAGGACACGCTCAAGCAGCTGGCCGGCGCGAAGGACAAGGTCGCGTCCTTCACCGGCAAGGTCAAGGACGTCATCACCGCCATCGGCGATTTCTTCGACCGCGTGATCGCGTTCTTCCGCAAGTAAATCCGGATATGCTGACCCGCCTGCAGGCCCTGCCTGCGGGCGGGTTTTTGCATACCAAAGCGCGGGCGGTGCATCAGCACCGCCCGCTGCGATTCATGCTTTTCTTACTTTTCTGCCTGCCGCTTTTTCCGGCGCTTTTCGCGTGCCTTTTTGCGCTTTGCTTTCCATTTCTGCCAGTCGCGCGCCTGCTTCTCCTTCGCACGTGTGTAGGCTTCTGCACGCGACTGAAACATGGGTTTGTACCGTTCCGGAAGATATTCGCTGAACACCTCCGCATCCCGCATCAGGAACTGATACTTGATCAGCCCATCGCCGCTTCGGATTTTTTCAACCGGTTTCTGTGGCAGTGGTTTTGAGGACAACAAAAGATACATATGTCCGTTTCCATAAAGGTCTGGAACATCATGCTTTTCATCTATGCGCCGTATCTCAACATAGCGGAGCTCCGAATATGGGATCTTGATGCTGCGCATAAAGAGCCCATGCCACTTTACATAGTTCTCTGTCAGTGTTACTTTGCCAAAACTCAGTGGCCAGAACAAATAAACACCAATTATGCATGGAACAATCATACTTAAAGCGCAAATGTAGTAAAAAGCTGCTAGGTGTTCATGAATCAGTATGTATACGAGATAGCAAGGAAATAACGCGATCACAAGGCCTCCTATCCTGCCACCAGTTAACAAAAATATATGTGGGTACAGAGTTTTCCGCTTCTTTCGCGCGGTGGTTTGTCTCTCTACTTCATGCATGACATCATTTTTCCAGCGCGGCGAGCTTCTCGCGCCGGATGCGGTCGGCGTCCCGGCGGACGAAGTACGCAGGGATGAGGATGAACACCGCGCTCACGGCCGCGGCCAGAAACAGCTCATACGGGTAGAGGTAGCTGCCGGCATAGCTCGGGTACTTGGCGAGGATGGCCGCCGTCGGCTCGAGCGCGACGGCCCGGATGATGAGCGGGTCGATGATGCTCGCAAGCACCATGGGCAGCATGATGTAGATGACCATCTTCACGCTCTGCGACGCGCCGGCGCGCCCGGCGGGCGTATAATCGCGCGACGAGGCGGTGAACAGCCCCGCCATGGCGAGGTTTCCGGCCATGATGCACG
>ERZ894196.373-NODE-373-length-14336-cov-6.996079_pt1 | contig 14336 bp, 9 predicted proteins | sample MGYA00380284_ERZ894196 | MGnify/ENA primary metagenome ERZ894196 (study PRJEB32331, sample SAMN06328427) | human gut metagenome | biome: human gut microbiome; feature: stool | host: Homo sapiens | collected 2011-10-21 ...
GCGGCATCTCCCCGCTTGGCCAGCGCACACACCACAAGACGGTGCTTGACGAAAGCGCGCTGCAATACGACGAAATCCTGCTGTCGGGCGGCAAACGCGGTTTCTCAGTCGGCGTCAATCCCAACGATCTGCTCAAGGTGCTCGACGCGGTAGCGGCGCCGATCGGCACTTGGTAAAAAACACGCCGATACATCACACCAATACATAAGTGGGTGGTCGGAACAACACGATGTTCCGACCACCCACTTGCGTAAGCGAAAGGTTCGCGCTATTTGCGCAGTTCCGCAGGAAGCACGAAATGCATGTTCTCCTTGATGGTTTCGATGGTGCTCACATCCTGGTAGCCAAGTTCTTGCAACGCTGCGACCACGCCGGAAACCAGCTCGTCCGGCACGGAGGCACCCGAGGAAATACCCACGGATTCGACACCTTCAAACCATGCGGGGTCAAGTTCCGAAGCATCATCAACACGATGGGCGCGACCAGCGGCGCCAACAGCCGTTTTTGAGGCGTACCGCGCGTTAAGTCCCTCCTGAGCGACTTCCATCAACCGCACGGAATTCGAGGAATTCGCGGAGCCGACAATCACCACGCAATCGGCTTGCTCGGCAACGAGCTTGACCGCCGCCTGACGATTCGACGTGGCATAGCAGATATCGGAGTTCGGCGGCATTTCAAGCCATGGGAAACGAGCTTTGAGCGCGGTGATCGTGCCAGCGGTCTCATCGACGCTCAACGTGGTCTGCGTAAGCAGCACCAGTTTCGTGTCAGGTTGGAAATCCAACGAGTCGACGTCGGACGCATGCTCGATCAAATGCACATGTTCCGGCGATTCCTCCACCACGCCAACGGCCTCATCGTGGCCTTTATGCCCAATGTAGATGATCTCGTAACCTTCCTTGACAAAACGCAGCACCTCGCGATGCACTTTGCTTACCAGCGGGCAGGTGGCATCGACCACATGCATGCCGCGCGCCGCGGCCTCGGCTTTGACCGCCGGAGACACGCCGTGGGCGGAAAATACGATTGGGATGCCGGCTTCGGCGGCGGCATCGGGAATCTCAGCCAATTCCTGCACGAACACCGCGCCCTGCGCGGCCAAATCCTCGACGACATGCTTGTTGTGCACGATCTGGCGGCGCACATACACCGGCGGCAATCCGTCGGCACGTGGCGTATCGGCGGATTTGAGAATCGTCCGCACCGTCAGAATCGCCCTATCCACGCCGGCGCAGAATCCGCGCGGATCCGCCAGCACGATGCGTTTGCCCATGTCAAGCCGCCTTCCAATCGTATCCATCCATCACAACAGCAATCACCAATATTAAGGCACGGGCGCCGTCAATCGACATCGGCCGTCTTCATCCGCAGAATTTCCACACGACAAACGCATCCACCACCACATCGTGAGCGGTAACATAGTAGCGGAAACACAGTCGACAACACTATGGAGTGATTTATGACCTGCACCAATCTGCCGCCACGCACCGGACAGCAATTTTCCATTTCGCATGGCGATTACCATGCCGTCGTCACCGAGTTGGGCGCGACGCTGCGCAAACTGACCTACCAGGGCGAGGACATCATCGTCTCCCCCGGTCCGGATGACATGGTGACCTGCTGCCACGGCCAGCTGCTCATCCCGTTCCCGAACCGCATCGAGAATGGCGAATACACCTTCGAAGGCAAGACCTACACGCTGCCGATCGACGAGCATGAGCGCCACAACGCCATCCACGGCTACGGCAAGCGCGCGTTCTGGAAGCTTGTCTCCCTTAAAGAGGATGCCGTGACCCTCAGCTGGCGCGCCCCCAACATGGAGGGATATCCGTTCGACATCGTGGTGACCGCGACGTACAGCCTCGCCGACGATGGCCTGCATCTGAACATCAGCGCCTACAACAACGGCGATGCGGACGCACCGTGGGCCTTGGCCATCCACCCGTGGCTCGCCAACGGCTTCAACGGATACGGCGATGAGATCGACGCCCACAACGCCAAGTGCAGCCTGACCGTGCCGGGGCGCACGCATGTCACCGTCAACGAGAACCTCATTCCGACCGGCACCGAGCCGGTGGACGGCACCAAGTACGACCTGCGTAAGGACACGCTGCTCACCGAGCAGCCGTTCGACGACGCTTGGACGGATCTGGAGCATGCCGAAGACGGCACCGTCACCGCGGTGTTCACCCGTCCGGACGGCAAGAAGGTGCGTGTGGGCGGCGACGAGACCGTCACCTCGTTCCAGGTGTGCACCGGCACCGGTTTCCCGGCCATCAAGCATCCGGCCGGCGTGGCGGTGGAACCGCAGACGGCATACGCGAACGCGTTCAACACCGGCAAGGACCTCATCGTCATCAAGCCGGGCGAGACGTCAAGCACGGCGCTGTTCATCGGGATGCTCGACTGATATAATCACCATCGGAATAAGTCCCGGCCACACAGCGGACGCTGAATTTGGCAAACGTCTCGCTCGTGTGCGATAATCCCGAAGGCTTATTAATCGCAAGTAAAGGAGTCCAATCATGGGCATGCGCGGACGTAAGCGCAAGGATCGTCGTAAGAAGGCCGCCAATCACGGCAAGCGCCCGAACGCCTGATCCCTGCCGGCGCGAATAGCGTCACAGAGCATGGAAAACCCCGCGGAATCATTACGGTTCGCGGGGTTTTCCCATATTCAGACGCTGATGCGGCGGGCGCGCCTCGCGTCACATCAGCGTGGCACTTGGCGCATGAAACGCCGCACGTCCTTCCAATTACTCGTCACAACAGTGGTCAAGTGTCGCCTCAAGCCTGTCGATCAGGCTTTGCGGCGCGTGTTTCGGCCGCAGGTACGCGCGCATCGCTGCGATCAGCGCACGTTCGCGTTCATCGCAACAGGTCTCCGGGTCGAAGCAGTCCCCGGAGGCCACGACATGCACGCTGGCATGCGTCACCTGCGTCACCACACCGTTCGTGTTGGTGGTGGTCGAAGTAATGGAGATGTGCCGTTCCATTGGTTCGCTCATGGTCGATCCTTCCCGGCAGTGGCATAGCCACGTTCCTTGGCGTAATTGGCAAGCTCACGTTTCAGCTGTGTGCGGGCGCGGTTGAGCCGGCTCATCACGGTGCCGATTTTCACGCCTTGTTCCTCAGCTACCTGGCTGTATGATTTGCCGTCGATCGCGGCGTCGATGAAAACCTGCCTGCGTTCCGGGGAAAGCCGGTTCAAAGCGGCCATGATCTCCTCCGGCGCGTAGGCGTCCAAGTATTCCTGTTCGGCGGATTTGAGCTGTTCGGAGGAATGCTCGGACGCGGAATACAGGTCCCAGTCGTCGTATTCGCCGGTGGAATCGTTGGCGCGTTGCGGCCGTCGCTTGGCTTTGGCGTACTGGTTGAAATAGGCGTTGCGTTCGATGGTGGTCATCCAAGCCGCGAAATTCGTTCCTTCTTTGAAGGAGTCGAACGCCTTGAATCCACGTTCGAAGGTGTCCTGCACCAGATCCTGCGCGTCGTCGGGATTGTTGGTCAGTTTCATCGCCTGCCGGTACAGCGAGTCCACGACGGGCATGGCAAGCTTCTCAAACCGCGCGCGCCGGCCTGCCATGGATTCCGTTTCTTGTTCAGTCACACCCTCATTGTAACTTCCCCGACGTCACACGTCGTGCACATGGTTGCCGCTAAAATGGCTCTTCGGTATCCGCTCGGCGTCTCATACACAGGGAGAACACGAAAACATGGCTTTGACTCTGGAATCGGCGGCCCGACTGCTCGATAGGCACGGACTGCTGCGCGAAATCATCCGCGGCGATGTCTGGACGCTTGATCCGCACGACATCAAGGGATTCGACGAGCCGTTCTCCGCAATCACCTACGACACCCGCAAGGTGGAGCCGGGCACGTTCCTGTGCTGCAAGGGCCGTTTCAAGGCCGAATATCTGCAGGGCATCGACGAACGCGGCCTTGCCGCCTATGTGTCGGAGAACGACTTCTCCGACGCCACGCAAGCTCCGGGCCTTATTGTGGATGACGTGCGCAAGGCCATGGCTTTGCTATCGGCTGAATTCTATGGTCGTCCGCAGGACCAGTTGAAGGTGGTCGGCATCACCGGCACCAAAGGCAAGACCACCACCGCCTATCTCACGCAGGCGATGCTCAATGGCTGTTCCGGCGGCAAGTGCGCGCTGTTTTCCTCCGTGGACAATTGTCTTGACGGCCACACCTACGTGGAATCCGATCTGACCACGCCGGAATCCATGGATGCGTTCCGCATGATGCACGAGGCCGTTGATAACGGCATGGAATATCTCGTCATGGAGGTCTCCTCGCAGGCCTACAAGGTGGACCGCGTGTTCGGTCTCACATTCGACGTGGCCGCGTTCCTCAACATCAGCCCGGACCATATCAGCCCGATCGAGCATCCGACGTTCGAGGATTATCTCCACTGCAAGCGTCAGATCGTCAAGAACTGTCGTGCCCTCGTATTGGGTGCCGATTGCGCGCGCGCCGACCTCATCCGGCAGGACGCACGTCATGCCAGCGTTCCCGTCACCACGTTCGCGCTTGGCGGCGATTCCATGGCAGACGTCATGGCCGCGCCGGCGAATGACGATCACAGCCGCTTCTCCATCGTCATCGACGGCACCTCGATCGGCGAGTTGAGCCTGACATTGGACGGCGATTTCAACTATGCGAACGCGGCGGCGGCCGTCGCGATCGCCCGTGCGGCCGGTTTCGATTTCGGTTCCGCACAGGCCAAGGACGCGTTGCGTGAGATGGAGCCGGTACGCATCGCCGGACGTATGGAGCATTTCAAGGACACGCGGTCGAACACCATCGCCATTGTTGATTACGCGCATAACTACGCGTCCGTCACCGCGTTGCTTGACTACGTCGATCAGCGTTACGGCAGCGAAAAGCCGGAAATCACGCTCATCACCGGCTCCGCTGGAAACAAGGCATACGATCGTCGCGCCGAAATCGTCCACGCCGCGCAGGACCGCATCGACCATCTCGTGCTCACTTTCGAAGACACCGACGACGAGCCTGTGGAACAGGTCTGCGCGGACATGAACGACAGCGTCACCAACCCGCAGCTTGACGTGAAGACCATTCTCGACCGTGCCGAAGCCGTGGAGACCACGGTAAGCCGCGATCGCAAGGATCCCGAGCATCTGCACATCATCCTCATCATCGGCAAGGGCAACGAACGTTGGTTCAAAGACCACGGCAAGCACATCCCTTACGAGGGCGACGACCGCATCGTGGAACGTGTGTTCCGTCTCAAATAACAACTAAGGTGAAGGCATTATGACACGATTCCAACCGATTCTGCTGGGCAGCGACATCAACGTCTACGGCATGGCCAGGGCGTTCCATGAGGAGTACGGCATCGTTTCCGAGGCGTATGCGTATTTCCAGCTGAGCCCCACGAAATTCAGCCGTATCGTCAACGTGCACATCGTCGACGATTTCAACAACTTCGTCACGTTCCGTAATTTCATGCTCAAGCTCGGCAAGCGTGTGAAGGCCGAGGATCCGGAACGCGTGCTGCTGCTCATCCCCTGCGGCGACGTGTACGCCAATCTGCTGAGCCAGTGCGGCGACGATCTTCGCGAATATTTCGTATACAACACGCTTGACGTGAACCTTTCGCGCCGGCTCGCCTACAAGTCCACATTCTACCAGATCTGCGAGCAGTATGATCTGCCCCATCCGAAGACGCGCACCGTCACCGCCGATGAGGTGAAGGCAGGAGCCTACCGTGATTTGCCGTTCAGCTATCCGGTGGCCATGAAGCCCGCGAATTCGGTGGAATGGCTCAACATCGATTTCGAGGGCCGTCGCAAGGCCTACATCTTCAACGATCCGGCCGAATTGGAGACCATCATCAAGCGTGCGTACGATGCCGGATACACGTCCGAAATGGTGATTCAGGACTTCATCCCCGGCGACGATTCCCGCATGCGTGTGCTGAACGCCTATGTGGACCAGCATCATCGCGTGCGTATGATGTTCCTCGGCCACCCGCTGCTGGAGGATCCCTCCCCTGTCGCCGCGGGCAATTATGCGGCCATTCTGCCCGACTACAACGAGGGTGTGTTCCGTCGTATCAAGGCTTTCCTCGAGGACATCAAATACGAGGGCGTGGCCAATTTCGACATGAAGTACGACGAACGCGACGGCGAGTACAAGCTGTTCGAAATCAACCTTCGCCAAGGACGTTCCAGCTATTTCGTCACGCTGAACGGATTTAATCTGGCGAAGTATTTCGTCGACGACCTCGTCGAGGACACGCCGTTCGACGGCAACACCCTGTTCGGCCGCGGTTCGAAGCTGTGGCTTGAGATTCCGAAGTCGATTTTCCTTGATTACGTCGCAGAAGGCGCTGACAAGGAAACCGGCAAGCGCATGCTCAAGTCGGGCGATTGGGGTACCACCTTGGAGTATTCCAAGGATATGAATCCGCTGCGTTGGCTGATGATTCGGCACATGTTCTCGATTTACAAGAAGAGCTATGCCAAGTACTTCACCAAGAAGGGCGAGCTTAAGTGAAACGACCGTTTTTCGCCGTACTGGGCGGCATGGGCACGCTGGCCACCGAAAGCTACATCCGCTTGGTCAACCGCGCCACGCATGCCCATTGCGATCAGGATTATCTGGACTACATCGTCTTCAACGATTCCTCCGTGCCGGACCGCACCGCGTACATTCTCGGCGAATCCGACGAGAATCCCTTCCCCGTACTCGCCGACGATATCGAGAAGGCAACGGCGATGGGCGCGAGTTTCATTGTGCTCACCTGCAATACCGCGCACTATTTCTATGACGATTTCCAGGCGTTGACGACGGTGCCGATTCTGCATATGCCACGCGGCGCGGTGGCACGCATGGCTCAGCGTTATCCGAAGGACCGTTTTCCGCGGGTCGGTTTCCTCGGCACCGTGGGTTCGCGCAAATCCGGCGTGTACAAGCGTGCCGTCGAAGAGGCCGGATACACGTTCGTCGAACCGACCGACGAGTTGCAGGCCCGTATCACTTCGCTGATTTATGACGATGTGAAAGGTAGTGGCGAGCTCAATCTGGAACACTACGAATCGGTGTTGCGCGATATGCTCGATCCGGCCGGCCTCTGCGCGTGCGACACGCTGATATTGGGCTGCACCGAGCTGAGCGTGCTCAACGAGGCGTTTCCGCTGCCCCAGCTGCCGGTCATCGACGCGCAGGCCGTGCTGGTGGAAGATACCGTGGCGCGGGCCGAAGCGTTGCGCGCGTAGCTATTATTTGTCACGCCTATCTTCGACTGCTTAGGCGTCGGACGATAAAACAAGATTGTGGGTGGCTTCCCATTGCCTGGGGAGCCACCCACAATCTGTTTTATATGGACGGTGTACGCCGCACGTATGGCGTCATCGTCCGATGTTGTTTCGCTTCGTCACTTCGTTTCGTTTTCCGAAGCCGTTTCCGCATCCGCCGGTTCGTTGGCATCCGCCGCCTCATCCATTTCATCCGCATCGGCGTCTGCTAAAACGGAATCGTCCGGACCGACGCTGCCGAAATCGTTGATGTTGAAATCGGGGTTGGCGTCGGATTCGAAATCCACGTCAGCCTCGTCCTGCTTTTTGCACGGTTCCGGATCGACGGCTTCCTGGAACACACGTTCGGCCTTTGGCTTCTTCAGGTCGGGGTTGATCTTCTCCTCCAGCATGAGTCGCGCATCACCGGCGGTGGTGAAGCTGCCACAGACGAGCACGCCATGACCGTAGCCGACGCCCAGTTCGTCATCGGCATCAACCATGTTGACGGCTTCCTGGATGGCGTCCGGCAATTCGGGAATGCAGGTGACGCGTTCCGGCCCGAAAACACGGTCCGCGATCTTCTTCAGATCCTCAGCCGGCATCACTCGGTCACGCCACGAGTTCTCGGTGACGATCACATGGCTCAGCAACGGTTCGAGCACGCCCAGATACTCCTCGACCTGCTTGTCCCCCATCATGGCGACCACGCCGACGAGCTGCTGGAAATCATAGTTCTCTTCAATGGCGGCACGCAGCGATTCGGCCGCGTTCACGTTGTGCCCGCCATCAAGGATGATGGTAGGCGAGGTACGAATTTGTTCGATACGTCCCGGAATGTGTACGCTGCTCAACGCTTCGGCCACCAAATCGCCGTCCAACGCGCCATTGACGGGAATCACCACTTCCGCCGCGCACAGTGCGGCGAGCGCGTTGTGTGCCTGATGCTCGCCGAATTTGGCGATCGGCACTTCCGTGTAGGTGCCGTTCGGGGTGCGCAGGGTGGCCACCTGGCCGCCGACGGCCGGCACTCGGGTAACGACTTCTGATTCGACGCCGTCGCGCACCAAGCTGGCGTGGTTCTCCTTGGCCGCGGCCTCGATAATCGGCATGACCTCGTCCTCGTGTGGCTGGCGGCCGATGATGGCGGTGCAGTTCGGCTTGATGATGCCGACCTTTTCCGTGGCGATTTCCTCCACGGTGTCGCCAAGCCATGCCATGTGGTCCATGTCGACCGGTCCGATGATGGCCGCGTCCGCGTCGAGCACGTTGGTGGCGTCCCATCGGCCGCCCATGCCGACTTCCACGATGGCGACGTCGACCGGCGCGTCGGCGAATTTCCAGATGGCCATGGCGGTGAGCACTTCGAAGAAGCTCATCTTCGGCTTGCCCAGCTCGTCCATTTTCATGTCCACGATGGCGACAAGGTCCTTGACCTGGTCCCAGGTGTCGACGAAATCGTCGTCGGACAGCTGCTGGCCGTCGATGGCGATGCGCTCGTTGACGTGTTCCAGATGGGGCGAGGTGTATAGGCCCGTACGCATGCCGTAGGCGCGGCAGATGGCTTCGGCCATACGTGCCGTGGAGCCCTTGCCGTTGGTGCCGGTGATGTGGATGACGCGGAACGACTGCTCCGGATGGCCCATGATGTCGAGGATCATCTTCATGCGTTGCAGGTCGAGATTGGTGGTGTTGCGTTCCGATGGACGGCTCATGATGTCGCGTTCGACGTCGATCATGCTTTCGTTGTTGCGATTGGGATGTTCGAATGACATATTTCCCGTTTTCCTCCCGTACCTTGCGGACAGCCCACTAAACTTTTCCCATTCTAGATGTCCGCATGAACGTTGCGCGCCGGGAAAAGTTATAGGATGGGTTGCGGTAATTTCCGTACGTTACGAATGCATGTTCAGGAGATGTGTGATGGGCGAAGTCATTACTGACAAGGACAAGGAATACGAGAAGATGGAGCGGGAGTCCGCTCCGGGACCGGATCAGGCCATGAGCGATCGTGTGAACAATCGTTCGCTGCGTCCGCGTTCCGAGGCGTTCAAGGAGTTCATGACCACCGGTTGGGATGACAACGAGCCGCAGATCGAGCCGTTGGAGTCCTCCAAGTACACGCCGGCGCGTCTGGAGGCGTTGGGCAAGGCGTTCCCGGGCGAGCGTATCGTGATTCCGGCCGGACAGCCGAAGGTGCGCAACAACGATTGCGATTACGCGTTCCGTCCGGATACGACGTTTTCCTACTACACCGGTTTGGGTGAGGATTTCGAGGCCGGCGCGGTGCTGGTGCTGAATCCCGTCGATCCGGATTCTCCGGAGGCGAAGACCGGCAAGACGCATGTTCCGGAACTGTTCGTGGCTCCGCGTGCCAACCATTACACGCAGGACTTTTTCATGAACGCCCATTATGGCGAGTATTGGGTGGGTCCGCGTGCCGGTGTGAAGGAAATGACCGCGATGACCGGCATCGAAACCAACGACATCGCGCAGCTGCCCGACGCGTTGAGCAAGGATGTCGGCACTGAGGCCGGCGCGGTGCGCGTGCGCGTGATCCGCGAAGCCGATCCGGCGATTACCAGCATGGTCGAGGAGATCCGTGAAGCCAACGGTTTCGCCGATCCGGACAACAACACCGCTGCCGATGACAAGCTGCACGAATTCGCCGCCGAGGCACGCATGTGCAAGGATGAGTATGAGGTTCGTGAGATGCGCAAGGCGGTCGCGGCAACCAAGCATGGTTTCGACAACATTCTGCGCAAGATTCCGTCTTCCCTTGGCAAGCCGCGTTCGGAGCGCATGCTGGAGGGCGCGTTCAACGCCATCTCCCGTGAAGAGGGCAACGAGGTCGGCTACGACACCATCATCGCTTCCGGCGCCCACGCTCCGATTCTGCATTGGATGCGCAATACCGGTACCGTGGAGTCGGGCGAGCTGCTGCTCATCGACGCCGGTGTGGAGGTCAACAGCCTGTATACCGCCGACATCACCCGCACGTTCCCGACCAACGGCAAGTTCACCGATTTCCAGAAGAAGCTGTACCAGGCCGTGTTGGATTCCCAGCAGGCCGGTTTCGAGGCGGCCAAGCCGGGCGCCACGTATTCGGACATCCATCATGCGTGCATGCGCGTGATCGCCGAACGTCTGCATGACTGGGGTATTCTGCCGGTCGATGTCGAGGAGTCGCTCTCCCCTGAAGGCCAGCAGCATCGCCGTTGGCTCGCCTGCGGCGTGGCACATCACCTTGGTCTTGATGTGCATGATTGCGCGCAGGCGCGTTATGAGTCGTATCAGAACGCCAAGATTCGTCCGGGTATGATCTTCACCATCGAACCGGGCCTGTACTTCCGTGAGGATGATCTGCTGATTCCGCCGGAATACCGTGGCATCGGCATTCGTATCGAGGATGACGTGCTCATGACGGAGGATGGTCCGGAATGGATTTCCGCGGGCATTCCGAAGCGGATCGACGATGTCGAGGCGTGGATGGCCGATATGGCCGCCGAAGGCGTGAAGGCCTGAGGACGCATCATGCCCACGCCTGAATTCGTACTCTCGCTACGTGAAAAAATAGGCCACGATCTGTTATGGCTCATGGGCGTCTCCGGCTATGTCGAGGACGAGCAGGGCCGTGTGCTGTTGGGGCGTCGTTCCGACACCGGCGAATGGGCCATGGTGTATGGCATCAACGAGCCCGGAGAGGAACCGGCCGATACCGTTGCCCGCGAGGTCAAGGAGGAGACCGGCGTGGATGTGGTCGTCACCGATCTGGTGTCGGTCAAATCGTCCAGAAAGGTCCTCACCTATGCGAATGGCGACAACACCATGTACATGGATCACCTGTTCATCTGCAGGCCCGATCCGAATGGCAACACGGAGCCGTTCGTCGGCGATGAGGAAAGCCTCAACGTGGGCTGGTTCTCCCCTGATGCTCTGCCCGAGCCGTTGGCAGCCACCACGGTGGAACGCATGGCTTACGTACGCGAATATCTGAAGGCCAAGGCGAATGGTGATTCCCATGCCCAGTTTGCCTTCAACGGCACCATCCGCTGAAATCGCCTTCCATACATCATAAAAAGGAATCCCCGCAACGTTTCAAGCGTTGCGGGGATTCCTTTTTATTCGATTCCGTGGATCAGCTCACTGCTGGGCGGCAAGCAGCTCATGCAGATGCTCGCGATGCTTGCGCTGTTCGCGCGGATCGGGCACCGGCAGGGAGGCCAGCAGCTTCTGCGTGTACGGGTTCTGCGGATTCTGCATAATCTGATCCGCATCGCCATGTTCCACGATCTGGCCCTTGTGCATCACCATGATGCGGTCGGCGAGCATGTCGACCACGGCGAGGTCGTGCGTGATGAACAGGCATGCGAAGCCGATTTCGGCCTGCAGCTTCTTGAACAGCTCCAGCACCTTCGCCTGCACCGACACATCCAACGCGGAGGTCGGTTCGTCGGCGATGAGCAGGCTCGGCTTCAACGCCAACGCGCGTGCCAAGGAGGCGCGCTGGCGCTGGCCGCCGGACAGCTCGTGCGGGAAACGGTTCATGTAGGCGCGCGGAAGCTGCACCATCTCAAGCAGATCGCCCACATACTTGCGGGCGTCTGATACCGACGAGAACTTCTTGTGCACGATCAACGGTTCGGCCACGTTTTCCGCGATGGTCATCAGCGGATTGAACGAGCTGCCCGGATCCTGGAACACGAAGCCGATGTCGGCGCGTTTGGGTTTGAAGTCGCGTTCCTTCACACCGTTCATTTCTATGCCTAGAACGTTCAGGGAACCGCCGGAAACCTTCTGCAGGCCTGCGATGGCACGGCCAGTGGTGGATTTGCCGGAACCGGACTCGCCTACCAGACCGAGCACTTCGGAACGGTGGATGGTAAAGTCGATGCCGTCCACGGCCTTGAAATCAGGCTGCATGAGATGACCCGGATACGTGATGGTCAGTCCCTTGGCCTCGACCGCGATGGGCTGATCGCGCCAATCCTTCTCACGTTCGATGACCTTGCCATCGGCATCCTTGACGACCAGTTTCTGGCCAATACGCGGCACGGCGGCAAGCAGACGCTTGGTGTAGTCGTCCTTCGGCGAGTAGAAGATCTGCTCGACGCTGCCCTGTTCGACGACGTGGCCGCGGTACATGACCACGACCTCATCGGCGATGTCGGCGATCACGCCCATGTTGTGGGTGATGATGAGCACGGATGCGTCGAACTCGTCGCGCGCCAGACGCAGCAGGTCGAGGATTTCGGCCTGCACGGTCACGTCGAGGGCGGTGGTCGGCTCGTCGGCCAGAATCAGGCCGGGGTTGAGCACCAGGGCCATGGCGATGACGATGCGCTGCTTCTGGCCGCCGGAGAACTGGTGTGGGTAGTAGTCGATGCGGGTTTCCGCGTCCGGAATGCCGACCTTCTTGAGAATGTCGATGGACTTGGCACGGAGTTCCTTCTTGTCCTTCATGCCATGGGCGCGAAGGCCTTCCTCGATCTGCCATCCGATGGTGTACACCGGGTTGAGCACCGAATTGGGCTCCTGGAACACCATGGCCGCTTCGGCGCCGCGCATTTCGCGCAGCTGTTCGCCGGACAGCGACAGCACTTCCAGTTCCTCGGTGCCCGCGCGGTTCGACAGGTACACCGCGCCGGAGGTCGTAGCGGTCTCCGGCAGCAGCTTGATGAGGGAGCGTGCGGTCACGGACTTGCCGGAGCCGGACTCGCCCACCACGCCGATGACCTTCTTACGGGGAATTTCGAAGCTGATCTTGTCGATGGCTTTGATGGAACCGGCGTCGGTCATGAACGAGACGCTGAGGTCCTTGATCTCGGCGAGATTGCCTTCCTTGATTTCACTCATCGGTTCACTCCCCTTCCTCGGAAGCCCATTCGGAAGCCACGAATGACGGATCACGATCGGTGACGGTCACCGGCTTGTCGCTGGCTCCCATCGGATTCTTCGCCGCCTCAAGTTCGGCGACGACCTCGTTGCGCTTGCCTGGCTCCTGGCTGGGGTCCACGGACGTGTCTTCGATGGAACCCACCACTTCGCCTGCGGACTTGCGGGCGCGCAGACGCGGATCGGCCAGATCGTTCAGCGATTCGCCCACCAGGGTGATGCCCAACACGATGAGCACAATGGCCAGACCCGGGAACACGGCGGTCCACCAGATGCCGGCGGTCACATCGGAGACGGCGCGGTTGAGGTCGTATCCCCATTCGGCGGCCGCGGTCGGTTCGATGCCGAAGCCCAGGAAGCCCAGGCCCGCAAGGGTCAGGATGGCTTCGGAGGAGTTCAGCGTCAGGATGACCGGCAGGGTTCGTGTGGAGTTCTTGAACAGGTGCTTGGTCATGATGCGCCACGTGGAGGCGCCGACCACACGGGCGGATTCCACGTACGCGGATTCCTTGATGCGGATCACTTCGGCACGGATGGTACGGAAGTATTGCGGAATATAGACCACGGTGATGGAGATGCCGGAGGCGAAGATGCCGCTCCACAGGCCGGACTGGCCGTGGGAGATCATGATCGCCATCAGAATCGCCAGCAGCAGCGACGGGAAGGAGTACACGGCGTCGGCGATCATGACGAGCACACGATCGACCCATCCGCCGAAATAGCCGGAGACCAGGCCGAGCAGCACGCCTGCGAAAATCGACAGCAATACCGCGACGACGATGGCGATGACGGCGGTGCGGGCACCCCAGACCACACGGCTGAACACATCGTAGCCACCTGCAGTGGTGCCCCAGATGTGTTCGGAGGACGGTGCCGCCTGGGCCGGGAAGGAAACGCCGTCGGCGCCCTTGAGCTGCGCGTAGCTGTATGGCGCGATGAGCGGCGCGAAAATGGCGACCAGCAGGAAGAACGCCGTGAGCACGAGGCCCGTGATCAGCATGCCTTTCTGCCAGCCGACTGCGACGCGCAGTTCCTTGATGATCGGAATCTTATGCCAGAATGGCGTCTTGTTGCCGAGCTTGAGCTCGTCCAGACGATTGTCGCCTGGAACGGTGACCTTGTTGGCAGATGCTGCGGTCATGTCAGTACCTCACTCTCGGGTCGACC
>ERZ894196.378-NODE-378-length-14156-cov-11.041203_pt1 | contig 14156 bp, 15 predicted proteins | sample MGYA00380284_ERZ894196 | MGnify/ENA primary metagenome ERZ894196 (study PRJEB32331, sample SAMN06328427) | human gut metagenome | biome: human gut microbiome; feature: stool | host: Homo sapiens | collected 2011-10-21 ...
CTTTTTGTTTTGGTGGAGATAAGCGGGATCGAACCGCTGACCTCATGACTGCCAGCTGCTATCGATTCGTAATATTAGGCGTTTTTGCGTCAAATACGTCCGTTCAGTCAGTGAAAAGTGCGGGGTTTGCAAGGTTTTATCCATTGCGTCCACACGCTTTCGCGCACACTTGGGTCACAATCTGGGTCAGGGTTGGCAGGTGAATTTGAAGAAGTTCTACTAGAGCAGACGCGTATTGTAGTATAAAATGACTACACCGCAGAAAGTATCTTTTTAATTTCAGGCAAATCTCGTGCAAACCAGATCCCTTGCTGGCGTTCTTCTGATGATAAACCCTTTTCAATCATATGATTCATCAGAGTCTTTAATCCATTGTAGTATCCGTTCAGATTATAGAGAATACAGAGGGCAGCCATATGCTTTAACGAAACTTTAGACATAACCTCAGCGATTTCTTCCAGTGTTCCGGTTCCACCCGGGAATGCGATGAAGGCATCACCCAATTCAATCATTTTCGCTTTGCGTTCTGCCATATTCTTTGTGATGATCAGTTCGGTCAGTTCACTGTATTGAAATCCTTCATCAATAAAAAATGCGGCTCAATGCCAATTACTTTACCTCCAGCATATAATACGTTTTGCGCTAGTTCGCCCATTAGTCCAGTTTTAGAGCCACCGTAAACAAGTGTATTTTTCTCCGTGCCAATCCACTGACCAAGCTTACGCACTGCATCCAGCAGAGCCGGATCATTACCTTGGTTTGCACCAAGGTATACTGTAATGTTCATATAATACCTCTTATAAAATTGAATGTTTCTAAAAATTAAGCAGCCTGCATGGACGCTAGGGATATACCTAACCGTCTATGCAGACTGCGTCTTTTAGTCTACCACTCAAGTAAAGAAAACGTTATAGCGTGTGATATCTTTCAGTGAATGGAGTTTAAGACTTCACACAACGATGGGATAGACGGTGCTGCACCCATTCTGGTGACAGCAATGGCTGATGCAGTTGTCGCAAGGTTTAAGCAGTCCTCGATGCTTTTTTGTTTCATAATCCCTGCAAGGAAAAAGCCTGTAAAAGTATCGCCTGCAGCGGTTGTATCCACAGGAACAACACTTTTTGCTGGTCGATAGATAATCTGCTCCTGATATTTGCAAATCGCGCCCTTCGCACCGAGCGTAATGACTACATTAGCATTAGGGAAGCGTTGCGTGACTGCATGCAAAAGGGATTCTGGCGATATTCCCGCCAAAGTATTTTGACAAATCAGAGCTGCGGCTTCAATCTCATTCAACATAAACCAATCTACGAATGTAAGAGGTAAATCAAGAATGTTATGTTCCATTGGAGAGGGATTTAAAACGATTACCATACCTCGTTTGTTTGCACATTCTATCATATAGCCAATATCGTTGGTTTCATTTTGGAGAACCAAGTAATCGCCTACATCAAATTGAGCAATTGTGGTTTCAATTTGTGCTTTTGTGATTGCCCGGTTTGCACCGCCATACACGATAATGCAGTTCGTTCCATCTGGCGTTTTTTGAATGATCGCGTGACCAGTGGGGGTAGAATCATCTAAGATAACATTAGAAATATCAACATGTGCAGTTTGAAGCATCTCAACCAAAAATTGGTCTGTATTGCAAATACGTCCGGCATGGTATGTTGGAACACCGGCTTTACTCAATGCAATTGATTGGTTCAGTCCTTTTCCACCGCAAAATATCTTACGATTTACAGCCGGGATGGTTTCACCTTCAACTACAATATGCGCAACATCATACACATAATCAATGTTCAAAGATCCGAAATTTAATACTTTCATAATTGTAATCCCTATTAGTCAGTGATCAGTAAGGACACCCTTTTTAAGAATGATGCAGGCATACAAGGCAGTTTCGCCAGTCTGAATGGTTGCGAACGCTTGTTTGCTTCGATCATAAAAAGCAAAGCGCTCTATGAATTCCAGTTTTGCCTCGGGTTCGTATTGATGAACAATCTTACGAAAGTCTGCCCAAATAGGCGGTTCGCCCTGCATACTCCCCGGGACAACTTGCATCAATGCTACCGGCGCTTCTACAAAAGAATCCAAAGGAAAAACTTGCAAAATCGCACTGACGATATCGGTTACCCTATGACCGTCACATCGGATGCATCGCGTTCCCATTGCAGTAGCGGGAAAATTTGCATCGCCAATTACGATTTCATCTCCATGTCCCATTTCCGCGAGAACCTTTAAAAGTTCCGGCTGTAATAGTGGTGGTATTCCTTTTAACATAATTACTCCTACTCATGCTCAATCGCGTCAAATAAATGCTGCGGATAACTAGACTCTACTCGCTCCAACTCTTTGTCGTTTCCTAAAATACCCGCGTCTTTTAAGAGATCTTCAGTTGCAGTTTGCGCGTCATTTAAAAGCTGCTTCAATTGAACCGTTTTTACACATCGGTTTTCCATGATAACCTGGCCATCAATAATCACATCCGAAACATCACTGCTGATAGCGCTGTAAACAATATGCGAAATTGTGTTGTCTGGAATATCTGGATGCCACGGGCAAAGGTGAGGAGTCTGAAAATCAAGCAAGACAATATCAGCTAATTTTCCGGTTTCAAGAGAGCCGAGATCTTGGGACATATGGATTGTTTTTGCCCCTTCGATAGTTGCCATGCGCAAACACTGAACGGCGGTTAGAGCCGCTGCTTCTCCCATAGCGACCTTTTGCAGCAATGCAGTGGTCTTCATCGTTTCAAACATATCCAGCCGATTGTTGCTGGCAGCACTATCTGTTCCCAACGCAACAGTAACCCCTTCATGGAGCAGACGACTTGCAGGAGCAATTCCGGCACAGACCTTCATATTGCTGGTTGGATTGTGTACCACTTTGACATTTCGTTTCTTAATGATTTCAATATCGTGATCTGTGAGCCAAACTGAATGTGCCGCAATAACATTTTCATTGAGAAAGCCGATACTGTCCAAATATTCGAAGCTCGTCATCTCTCCCCCGATTTCCGCTTGGTGGGGACCGAGATCATCCGGTGTTTCCGCAATATGGATATGTAGAAGCATTCCGGTTTCGTCTGATATGCGTTTGCATTCTCTCAGCATTTTTTCTGAGCAGGTATATGGTGCATGAGGCCCCAGAACAATTCGAATACGCCCGTTTTCCATGCCATCAAACAAACGGTAATATTCCATGTTTTGCTGGAGCATTTTCGCGCACAACTCTGCATCAAACTGGTCACGGACGGCCGGTGCTAGAAAAGCACGCATTCCAATTTCCTTTACAGCCTTCACTGTCTGGTCTACATAAAAATACTGATCTACAAAGGTTGTTGTTCCGGAGCATACCATTTCTGCGCAAGCTAATCGTGCCGCCTGAAATGCGTGTAATGGTCTCAGTGAGAGTTCCGTAGGCCAAATTGCATCTTTGAGCCAGTCCTGAAGATTTTTGTCCTCCGCAAGTCCTCTCAAATAACACATCGCGGCATGATTATGGCAGTTAATAAGTCCCGGGATCGCAACTTTTCCCGTTCCGTCGATCAAGTATGCGTTTTCTGGAATGCGGGAAGCATCCATCGGGCCAACATACGCGAGACGATTGTCCTGAATTAAAATGAGTCCGTTTGAAATTACCTCATTAGCATCATTTACCGTAACAATACAAATATTGCTGATTGCAATGGACATGGGCATTCTCCTTACTTAATCTTCCCATGGTTCAGGTTCTCTGGAGAGAAGTTTGTTTTTAAGGGCAAGCCTTGTGCAAAGAAGACTGTCCTCGTTGTAATGGGCGCAATTGCAGGTACGCGTTTCCGGCATATAATGAACCAATGCGCGGATTAGCCGATGAACCTTATCCATAATATCATATTCCGCGGTGCTCATTTCCTGAAGGTTCCAGTCTCCGCTCCGTTTTACGCCAGTTGCATAATTACAAACTGAATAAATCGCGGTATAGCAAAGACCCATTTCACGAGCAAAAACTGCTTCAGGCAGAACACCCTGTGCCACTGCGTCAGCACCAATTTGGGCAAAAAATCGAATCTCTGCGGGAGTCTCAAAGCGCGGTCCTTCCGTAACAGCCAACACGCAGCTCTTCAAAGGAATCCCAATAGATTTTGCTGCCTCGACGGCGGCCTGATTGCTTTCTGCGCAGAAAGGCGTATCAAAAATAGTATTGATACAAGGATCATCCAATTCCGTGAAATAGCTCTGATAGTTTTTTGCAGTAAAGTCAATAAAGTCTTCAAGCAGGACAAAATCTCCTAGTTCATAATCGGGATTGATAGAGCCTGCGCCATCATGAACAACGACGTGCTGGCAGCCAAGTTGCTTAAATGCATACATTGCTGCCCGCTGCATTTTATACAGCGCTGTGGGTGGACAAATTTCACCGTTCCAGAACCATCTTCTCCAGAAAAGCACATCTTTTCCATCAATCTTGCCTTTGTAGAGGTATTGAACCTTTCCATAAGGTGTATCCACATGAATGGGTTCCCAACTGTCCATAAAATCTGGTTCATAGAGAGCTAAACCGCCAAGAATCCCCAACACGGGTTTGAAGTTATCCATAATATGTGTATGCTCCTTTCATAATGCCTGTTTTGTTCTTTGCAGCCGTTTCGTCCTATTTTGTAAATGATAAGAATAAACTGCAACTACAATGATTGTAATTAGATATGGAAGTGCTGAGACAAGCTCAGAGGGCAGACCAATGGATGCGCAGTAAATTGCAACTGTGTTGATTACACCAAAAAGGAGCGCCCCGATAAGGCAACCACCCGGCAAGCTGGTTCCGATTGTTGCTGCGGCAATGGCAATGAATCCTCTGCCCGCCGTCATGCCAGTAGAGTACCAAGAAACATATCCCATTGATAAGTACAGTCCACCAAGAGCGCCAAATGCCGATGAAATTAGGATCGCAATCATTTTTGTCTGATTTACATTCACACCTACAGACGCGGCAGATGCAGCGTTCTGGCCTACGGCTCGAATTCGCATACCAATCGGTGTGCGATAAATAAGCACATGGTAAAGGACAACTGACAAAAATGCTACATAGCATAAAATGTTGTGGCCGCTCAATGCCTCGCCCAAAATCGGAATGGATTTGAGAAGGGGAATGTTCGCGGTTGGGAAAACCAAACTCTTGATTGAACTGGACGAACCTTTATCGCCGGTGCAAACATAAAGCAAGAGCGTTGCAAGACCAGTAGCGAGCAAATTGATTGCTACTGATCCAATCACCAGATTGGTTTTTAATTTCAGGTGAAAAAAGCCCAAGATGCCACCCAGAATTAAGCTGCTTACAAGACCAGCACATAGCGCGAGAAGGCAGGAACCGGTTAGTGCACTTACGACAACTCCAGAAAAAGCTGAGATCAGCATGATTCCTTCCATCGCTACATTCATCGATCCAGCCAAGTCGGAGATTCCTACGCCTAATGTTGCATATAGGAGTGGTGTGGTAACACGAATGATTGAGAAAAGAAACTGTGTAGAAAAAATACTTTCAAGAAGCGATTTCATCAATCTTTCACCTCCAGCGCATTGGAAACGGTCAGCTTGGTTTTCCAGCTTGACAAGAAGGATTCTGCTGTTATCAGCAAGATAATTACCGCTTGAATAATCGAAATCATTTCTGTTGGGACATCTGAGTTCAAATTCAGCATACCTCCACCTACCCGGAGATAGGCAAGAAAGATTGAGGCTGGAACAATCAGTAGGGGATTGTTCCGCGCGATAATAGCAACGGCAATGCCATCCCAGCCATAGCCGGTTTCTGCATTCCAGTTAAACTTTCTGTATATCCCCATAACTTGTGTCATGCCGCCAATGCCCGCAATTGCAGCACCAAGAACTGCGGCAAGAATTGTGACTTTTTTAATATTGATTCCACCGTACTTTGCGAACTCTTTATTGATTCCTACGGCACGCATCTCATAGCCCAACTTGGTTTTGTAGATGAGTAAATAACACGCTACCACAAAGAGCACTGCTAAAATCACGCCAGTATTGATACGTGTTCCATGCACAAATTGTGTCAGCCACGTAGTCTTGGGGAGTTCATAGGAAACAAAATATCCGGCCTCGCCATCGCGGAAATAATAGTTAATCAAGTACATTCCGATGTAATAGCAAGCATAGTTCATCATAAGGCTGGTAACTAGTTCGCTGGCGTTCCATTTTGCCTTTAAATAACCGGATATGAATCCACAAAGTGCGCCGCTTGCCGCTGCAATGATCAGTACGCATGGGATATGTAGCACAGCAGGGAGATTTGTAGATACAGCAAATGCTGTCCCAAGCGCTGCACCGAAATAAAGTCCGCCCTCAGCACCAAGGCAAAATAGCCCCGCCTGAAAGGGGATTGCAGAAGCTAGACCGCAAAACAATATAACAGTTGCCAAGTCCACCAGATTTCCCATACGGACTTTTGAACGGAACGGCCCAACAAAGAACATTTTTATGGAATCTAGCGGCGTTTCGCTGACAATACATATCAATGCAACTGCAATTAGAATTCCAATCAAAATGGCAAACAGAACACGGACTATGCCGAAATTTTTAGTTAGGTACTTTTTCATTTATGTTCACACTCGCTCCGTTCCATTATCCAACTTCGTTTTGGTGATTCAGTCCGATCATATAGGGGCTGAGTACATTTTGGTCCACACTTGCGTCATTTACAAATTCTGCAACAATTTCGCCATTAAATAGAACCAAAATTCTGGTAGACAATTTAAGAATCTCGTCTAAATCAGCCGAAATCAAAAGAACAGCCTTTTGCGTATCTCTTGCTTCATTCAGTAGATTATGGATGATTTCAGCCGATCCGATATCTACACCACGAGTTGGATGTGCTGCCACAATAATTTGCGGATCAGAAGACAATTCACGTGCAACGATAACCTTTTGGATATTGCCTCCAGAGAGAGAAGCAATCGGAAGATTTTCGGATTGGGCTCGCACATCATACTTTTGAATCAACGCACGCCCCAATTTTGAAATAGACTTGCCTTTCAAAAAGCCAAATTTGCCGCAGTATGCATTTTTATAATAGCGGTCAACAATGACGTTCTCATTGATTGAAAGTTCACCAGCCATGCCATTGTGCATACGATCCTCCGGGATATGTGCCATGCCATGTTCACGGATTGCTCTTGGAGTCATACTTGAAATATTTTCGTTAAATAAGGTGATTTCTCCATTGGAACCCTGACGCAGCCCGGTAATAATCTCCGACAACTCAGATTGTCCATTGCCTTCCACACCAGCAATCCCAACAATCTCACCTGACCGAACGACAAAATTCAAATGATTTAGCCGTTTATTTCCCTCGTCATTATAATAGGTTAGATTGCTGACACTTAAAACTGGTTTACCAACGGCTTCTGGCAGCGCAATTTTTTCATAGTTGACGTTTCTGCCAACCATTTTCTGTGCAATGACAGTTTCATTTAATTGATCGTCATTAGCGAATGTCTCGATGACCCGACCCGCGCGTATTACTGTAATTCGATCAGAGATTCGTTTTACCTCTTTTAGCTTGTGCGAGATAAAAATAATCGTTTTTCCAAGACTTTTGAGATTCAAAAGTGAAGAAAACAGGACATCAGTTTCTTGCGGGGTCAGTACAGCTGTCGGTTCATCTAAAACGATCAGCTCTGCGTCTCGAATCAGAACTTTTTGAATCTCTACGCTCTGTTTCTGACCAATAGACAGGTCTTCGATTTTTGCTGAAAGCGGGACGGTAAAACCAAATCGGGCGGACGCTTTCTGGACAATCTCGTTCAGCCGTTTACGATCCACGAACATACCGCAAATAGTTGGCTCAAGGCCGAGCATGAGGTTTTCTTTTACCGTCATGCCCGGAGCCAGCATCAACTGCTGATGCACCATACCGATGCCCTTTTTTATAGCATCCATAGAACCGTTTAGGACAAGTTTTTCCCCTTTGTAGATAATTTCTCCGGTTGTTGGAGATTCTTCTCCAAAAATCATTTTCATAAGGGTTGATTTTCCAGCTCCATTTTCACCAACAATTGCATGAATGGAACCCTGTTCAAAATCAATACTGATATCCTTATTTGCGAGCGTACCATTCGGATATATTTTGCTCAAACCTCTCAAGGATAGAATGATGTCCATGTTTTTCTCCCATGAATTCCTTATAACAATCTGCTATTTACAGTGCTGTGTCAACAATGATCTCTCCGGAAATAATCTTTTCTTCGGCCTCTTTGATAATCTCAACAAATTTGGCTGGAACAATTGCCTTAAAGTTTTCGTTATCCGCAAGGCCGACGCCGCCTTCAGCAATGCCGAGACTTTCAGTCGCGCCATAAGCCAACTCGCCCTTAATCGTTAACTCAATTGCACGAAATACCGCGGCATCGACATTTTTCATCATAGACGATACGATGTATCCAGCCTTTTGAGGATCCGTATCGGCAAATAACTGCCACTGGTCGGAGTCAAAACCGATTGCATAGCGTTGTGCTTCTGCTGCTGCATCGAAAACGCCAAGTCCAGATTGGGATGCAGGATTAATAATAATATCGACGCCCTGATTGTATTGAGCAAGGCTCATTTCTTTTCCGGTTGCAGGATCATCAAAAGAGCCAACATAAGATGTCAATACTTCAATCTCAGGATCAACATACTTTGCGCCTTGGGTGTAGCCAACCAGCGCGTCATCAATTACTGGAATATCCATTCCACCCAAGAAACCAATCTTTTTGTCGGGCGTCGCATACGGCAAATCCGATTCCGTAATCAAGCCGGCGAGCATACCAGCGAGGAACGCACCGTCGTTCTGCTTAAACAGGACAGAATAGACATTATCCATTCCGTCGATAGAATAATCAACTTCTGCATCGAAAATAATAAACTTCTTTTCAGGGTGCATTACCGCTACTCTCTGAAGAATTTCTACCATTTCATAGGTACCGACAACGATAACATCCCAATCAGCTTCGGCCAACTCCATAAGATCCGGCTCCCAGAAGGACTGATCATAACCACCTTCTACAGTTTTTCCAACAATCCCAAGCTCGCTTACTGCACGCTCCAATCCTCTGTTTGAAGAATCAAAGAAAGATTTGTCGCCCAACTGACCGCTCACATAATAAACGACCTTCAGCGGACTTTCGGCTGTGCTGTCAGCGGCATTACTTGCAGCATCTTCTGATGTGTTACCGCAAGCTGCAAAACTCATGACCATCAAAATTGCCGCCAGAAACAGTGCAAGAATCTTTTGCGCTTTTTTCATAATTTCCTCCTAATTAATTGCTTCTTTTGATTTCAAAGATGTTAATTGTTTTCATAAGGCTGATATCTTTAATATGTTTGGTGCAAAGTTTAAGACAATACAATCTCGGATGATTTACATTCGTCTGCTCCAGTCATCTGTAGAATAATCGATAATTCTTGGAATCAGACTTCAATCACGCAGAGTTGTGAAAGACTATAATTCACCTCCCCAATATGTCCGCACCACACAGCCTTCAACCTATAAACTTCAAATTGTTAAAGATTACGTGTTCTTAATAATCAAGTCCTTGTCCTTGGCGACTTTACAGACTGAATCGCGACACACTAAACTCGCCTCAATTAACGTGCGTTTCTCAACCGCACCACTTTGTGTCATAATAGACATCAAGCAATTTGCAGAAGAAACGCCCAGTTCGTATGCCGGCTGGTTCATTGTTGTTAGTGCCGGCATTGTACATTCAGAAAACGGAATGTTATCATATCCCATAATAGAGATATCTTCAGGAACTCGAATCTTCAACTCACTGCACGCTTTCATCGCACCAATTGCCATTAAATCGTTTCCAGCGAAGATTGCCGTTGGATACTGCCCTTTGCTATGCAGGGAAGATAAATACTTTTTGACTTCCCTATAAGCAACATCAAGACGAAATTGCCCGGCTATTTCGCTTGTATGCATAATACCATGGTCTGCCAATGCTTCGAGGTATCCACTTCTTCTATAACGATCCATCATTGACGTAAAGCCGGTCAAATATAATATGTTCCGGTGACCATTTGAAATCAAATACTGTGTTGCGGTGTAGGATGCCTTGAAATCGTCTGTCTTAATAATTGGAAAGTCTGCACCATCCACTTCACGGTCAACCAAGACTGTGGGGACATTATTTAAAATTTTCCATTCATCCCCACTGTATTCAGGATCTCGAATACCTGAAGCAGCCAAAATCATTCCATCCACTCGATGTGAATACAAAAGATAGACTGCGTCGTATTCTTTTTTGTGGATATCATCAGAATTTGCTACTAAGACACTATATCCGCACTCGCTGCATCTATCTTGAATTCCACGCACAATATTAGAAAAAAACGCATTCGCAATATCGGGAACAATGATTCCAATACTCTTGTTTCGTTTAGTCATGATTGAACTGGCGCTGATGTTCGGCACATATGACAGTTCTTTCATGGCTCGTTCAACAATTTCGCGTGTGCTGGGGTTTACTTTTTCTGGAGAGTTGATAACTCGAGACACAGTAGCAGAGGAAACGCCGGCTCTTTTCGCAACATCTTTCAAATTAACCATGTGTTACTCCTATATCCATGATATGAATCAGTGCCTATGGCATCTTAGCTTAATCAATGCGTTCATTCAGCATGAAAGCGATTGCATACGTTTGTTCACGGAATATATCCGCAAAAATTTAAAATATATTCAAATATTCCTGATTATATCAGTTAAAATTAAATTATTTCGTTTCACGTCTAGAATGAAACCGCTTACATAAAATATAATATACGTATTTCTATTCACTGTCAATGAGTATAGTGATCAAAAAACAGCATATAAAATTGTGAAAAATAGCAAGAGGCATGCAGCAAATATCCATTCAAATGATTTAGCAATTGTCCATATTCCGCCAAAACATGATATATACGAAGCACTTTTTTGCAACTATAATTGTAATTCTATTTTATCGCGGACTTTGGGATGTGTTTAAGTGCACTTTTGGTAAAGCAGTCCGGTCTTGTTGCGGTGGTAAATCCGTCAGAACCAGTGATAACAACGCCGTTTGCGCCGCTGCAATGGACAATTTGGAGATTGCCGTCTGCAGCCATGCCACCGACGTTGCCGACGTAGGAATCATCGGGATAGAACACCAGATCGCCCGGCTGCGCATCACTCCATGCGATGTTCGTGCAATAGCTGTGCTGCGTCGCAACTCCGCTGCCGCGCCCCGGATAATAGCGGCGGCGGAGTTGCGTTGTAGAATGTCCAATCGACGAATCCACTGCAATCCAGTCCAAACGGGCACGCCGTGTCGGTGGAGCCGCTGCCTGCGGCCGCGACCTCTACCGGCGTTCCCCGGCGATCTTCCCAGCAGAGAAACTGCTCTTGGAGTGGGACTGGTTGGAGTCTCCAACCGACAATCAGGTGCTCCCGCTCTTGGCCGCGTTGGATGACAAGAGGTTTGTATCACAGCTTTTTGAAAGCGCACACATTGGAAGATTGCAGCTTGATGTTTTGAATGCTTGCCGCGCCTGTGGTCAAGAGGAACTGGGGAAGCACTGCCTTGAATTTGCACTGAAAAATCCACATCTTGAAGAAAACTGGGAAAAGCGGTTCAGACGGGTATTTGGCACAGTGCCATCTTCCGGGAGATCAAAGCCGCTGGAAAAGCCAACGCAATAAAATAAAGATGTGCTTTTATCGGCTTAATGCCGCTGGGCACAAGACGTAGCGACGGCTCTTGCGAGGCGGCTGAAGATCTGATCTCCGGTTTTTCGGCGATTGAAGCGGAAGCAGAACTCGTCCAAATAGGACTGAAGCTGTGTGCAGCGGCCGTGATAAGTACCGAGCAGGAACGCTTGAAAATGAGTGCAAAATTTTTCAAACGTGATGCTCTCTGCTCGTGCCATGCCAATGACCTCCTGCGTTTTCTGAGATCATTGTAGCACTTCTACTGTCCTATATTTCGGGCTTTTACAAGATTTTGCGCCCGGCTGCGTTAAGCCGATAAGCACAAATAAAGATATAGCCTATGTTCCGCAAGCAAATTGCCGTTTTGGAATATTTTTAGAATGGGGCGCTGTGTGATTTCAGGCAGGCGAATGCTTGGCAGGCAGAGGAGAAGATCCTCATTTTCCAATTGATAACGAGGTTTGATCTGTTCTTTCCTGGAAATGATTCTGGCACCGATCCGTTTGCGCCGCATATTCTGCATCTGCTTTTTCTCTGCATCGGTTTTCTTATCGAATCATTCTTGAAGCAGAATATCCCAGCGATTATTTGTATTTAGCGCAGGACTGTCGCCACGCAGCAGCATATCCATTTTGCCGGCGACAGCGTCGCAGACCGCAGCCATATATTAGGATAATCCAACATTGGCTTATCCAACGTTGGGTTATCCTACGTTGGGTTATCCTACGTTGGGTTACGCGGTGTACCGCGACGCGCGGGAACAGGCGCGGGAGCTGCTCACGCACCGGGAAAATCTGCGGCCGTATCTTGCCCCGCAGGAGGCTTCGCCAAGAGCGAAGCGACCGGAGCAGATCGAGCGATGATCGTTCTGCGTGTAAGCACCGAAGGTGCGCTGCCATCCGGTTTTCCGGATGTGTTTTGGGGCTTGGGGAGGATACTCCCCAACAAGCGAAGCGAGGAAACGGCACGTGCCGTTTCCTCGCGTTTTGCAAGTGTGTATAAACACTTGCCCTGCTTGCCGGTTGTGCGTCCTTCGTTTTCCTCCGAAAAACGTCACTCCGCTAAGCCGTATTTCGTCTTAATTCTGTCGAGCTTTTCGAGCATTGGTTCCGCACCGAGCCAGAGGAAGATAAAAGTGGCAATAGCGCGGACAAGATCGACCGGAATGCCGGTCAGATAGTAACTTTTGAGGATGTTCCAGTTGATCGTGTGCGCCCACATGAGCGCCGACGCGGGATTCATAATGCCGCCATACACAATCGTGGAACAGATCACGCCGAAGATACAGAGGCTGATGCGGCTGCGCCGCAGCACGCCTTTGCGGTAAAGAACGCCCGCCAGCCAGCCAATAATGCCCATCGAGAACATCTGCCACGGCGTCCACTGACCTTGCGAAAACAGCATATTCGAGACAAGCATGGTCATCGCGCCGACGAGGAATCCTGTCTCGCCGCCAAAGGCCACGCCCGCAAGGATCGTCATTGCAACGACCGGCTTGAACTCGGGCAGCATGAAGAACACAGCGCGACCCGCAACGTTCAACGCAACCAGAACCGCAATCAACACCAGCTCCCGTGCCTGCGGCTTGCGCCCCTCGAAAATGAGGAAGAACGGCAGCATACATTCCAGCAGAATGAGCAGCGAAATGAAATAGTATTTCCGTCCGTCGAAGTAATACGCACCAATGAACAGCGTCAGGGGAATCAAAAGCAGGATGAGCAGCGTTGCAACCACAGTGCGCTTTTGCAGTTTCCGCTTTTCGACCGGTGTCTGAATCAGATAGTCCGGACGTTCTGCTTTGTGACTTACAGACAGCGCAAAGACGAGCATGGAGACAAGCATCACGCCATAGAGCTTCAGCTGGTCGCCAGCCAGCGCCGTCAAGCCCTCGGCGGTCACGAGCTTCGTCAGGTCGGTGACGTTGAGTGTCTGGATGATTAAGACCAGCGACACGATTCCCGACACAGCGGCAAGAATCTTGCGCCAGACGGGCAGTTTCTTCGCGGCTGCTTTTTCCGTCTTCGGTTCGGGCAGCGTGCGTTCGTACAGCGGCAGCTCCGGTTCCGGTTCGACCGCGCCGCCGCAGGCTGCAATCACATCCTCGGGCGTGACGGCATCTAGCAGCACGTCGCGGGCAATGCGATTTGCGGCGGTCGTGTAGAAGCTGTTGCCCGAGAAAAATGTCCGCGGTTCCGCCTCGGTGACGACGTTGCCGTCGAAGAACAGGGCGCATCGGTCTGCGTACTTTGCGCAAAATTCGATATCGTGGCTCACCATCAGGATCGCCACGCCAGACGCTTGCAGCGCCCGCAAAATTTGCCCGAACGTCTGCTTGAACTCCGCATCCAGACCCTTTGTCGGCTCGTCAAGGAGCAGAATGTCGGGGTTCAGAAGCATGATCTTCGCCAGCGCCGCACGCTGCTGTTCGCCGCCCGAGAGATCGTAGG
>ERZ894196.397-NODE-397-length-13719-cov-61.875732_pt1 | contig 13719 bp, 29 predicted proteins | sample MGYA00380284_ERZ894196 | MGnify/ENA primary metagenome ERZ894196 (study PRJEB32331, sample SAMN06328427) | human gut metagenome | biome: human gut microbiome; feature: stool | host: Homo sapiens | collected 2011-10-21 ...
GGCAAATGAGATTCCTTAGATACTTCTCCTATAAAGTCTAATCCATATCCTCCATATTTAGCCCAATTACTTTGGATATGAATTTATCTATCCGGTAACTCTAGCTAAAAGTAGTATGCATAATCCGATAACACCGAGCAGTTTATAGTCAAAATAAATCGCAACACCAGCAATTACACATCCTATAATAAAACAGATATCACTCCCACTAAAGAAATCATACATTTCTTTGATTTTATTTTTCATAGTATTAATACTATTTTTTCTGCTCATAAACTTCCCTTCGTTCTGCTTCTTTAATTTTTTCATTTTCATTGTGCAAGATAACTTCAAAAGAATGATATCCACGCTATATATCCAGTTATATTTTCACTCTATTTAAAAATTTTATTCCGGCAAAACTTCCGGGAATTATACGATCTAACTCAGGATAATTTGTTTTGTATATTTAGATAACCAATTAAGTGCACGAAGAGTTCCATCTTCTGCCACACCTTTGGCAATATCTTTTGATCATCCATCTTTAATATCTGATAGAATCAGTGCGCCTATGGCTCCATGGAGAAGAAGTTTTTCTGTAGATCCTTATGGTCTTTCCATCCGGTGCTGCCGAGGCTGGTATTGATGCCTACAGCGTATATTTATCTACCTTCTTTATTATCCGCTTTGACTCTCAACTTCTCATACGCCTTCCGTTCTTCTGAAGCAAGATCTGACACTGATGAAATTACTTGTATCTCATCACTGCTATACTTCGCTAAGGACCTATCTATCTCTTGTTTCTCCTCTAATGGCTGAGACGGATTCCTATATACCTTTATCTTAAATGGATTCGCATAAATTGCATAAAAACCGGCACTTCCATAAGAGTAAAACACTTTGTCCCTATAAAGCATGTCTGTTTCACTTTCTGTCTCATACACATTTTTGTCTAAAAGGGTTAATTTTTGTTTTACTTTGTCTTCCGGGCGATAATCATGCAGTTCAAAATGAATGCCTCCTTTCTCCCTTTTAGAGAGAAATATACGTGATTTATTTCCAAAAGTAGATTCCGTATCTATATACCATGTTTGAATATCAAATAAAGACGGAATAACATTCACTGCTATACAAGCCGCATGATAAAAGATAAATATCAAACAAACGAGGAATATTTTCTTTTTCATTATGTTCCTCCTTATTCTAACCCTATTGTTCCATCAAGATTTGCACTCCGGTCAAAAGCCTGTATCACGCCAATTTCTCGATTCCCTCCGCTTCTTTCCGGTGCTGCCGAGGCTGATATTCCTACGGTATTGTTCTTGTTAATGGCTTTGTCTGTTTTCTGGGTTTTCTGTATGTCTCTTGCGTTCATTCCTGCCTGCAGGGCATACAGGGCTTTCAGCCGTCCGTCTCCCACTTCTCCGGCTCTCTTTACGGGAGCGGCTACGGTTCTTATCTGCGCTAATTTTTCCATGTCATAGGTATTTTTTATGTCATTGAAATATATTCCGTATCATCATTTTGTGGTGTGTATAGCAATTGTCCATTTTTCATATTTATAACATGACCAACCGAAACAATATCCACATGATTTCCTTTTAATGTAAAATATCCCTCTCCATAAAACTTCATTTTTACAAAATATTTACCTTCATAGACCTTTATATACTCTATTTCCTGAATTCCCCCCCGCCGAAATAACGCCATACATTTTCCTTATATCTATCTCGGCAGGGAAACTAACGTCACTAAGAACTTTTAAATCAGATTCTATAACCTTTTTTGTATCGACGTCTATTTTCTTTTCAATTTCTTGAATTTCATCAGCGGCCCTAAACTTCCAAACTACTATTCCTATACCAAAAAATATTATTGCAATTATTCCTAAAAATCCTTTGATATATTCAGCTAAATTCATCTTTTACCTCTTTATTCTATTCCTTGAGATGGCTCTCAGAACACTACTTTACCAACGATCGGTATTCACTATTCCACTAAGTAAAAAACAAAAAACTGCTATATATCCCAAATATTCTATACCCATAAGCCATGCAATACTCCCTGATATTAAGCCGGCTATTCCTAAAGCCAAACTAGGTCCAAAATATTTTTTCATATAATCCTCCCATAATAGCAGCAAATTAATGATTTATAGCTTATTTTATCTTGTTACAGTTAACCGGCTTTTTGAACTCCGCCTAGTAAAAAAAGGATATTAATAAAAATACTATTGATAAAACCCACAATATAGTGTAATTAAAAAAATTAGAATTCCTAAGCATATAAACTTACTATCTGCCTTCATTCTATAATCCCCTCTAATCAGTTATACAATCCTTTATCCGGCCTTCTAACTCTTTCGTAGTCTTAGGATTACTTTCATACTTATAATCTAACAATGCAACATAAACTATCACAGCACCAACTAAGGTTCCATATCCGCCATCTACTTGTTTTACAAATTTTATACCTCCTAATTTTTGTTTTACTTCATCTGCTAAATAAGGATACTCCCATATAACTTCATTCCCTAAATATTCCAGTGATTTTATAGTCCTTCTTTCAAGAATTAACTTAGTTGCTGTATCAGAAGGATATTTTTTACATCATCAGGAATATTGTCTTCATAATACAAATAAAATCCGTTTGCCCCACCTAAAGCATTTCCCATCCGGGAGAGGTAAGCACCCGTCGTGTGTCTGCCCCCTCCTGCCATCTTGGACAGGATTCCTCCGAAGGCGGCGGAGATGTTCTGCACTGTATCGCAGCTCCACTTATATTATTTTTTGTATTTTCTATCACAAAACCTGCTTCTAAAATCCATTTAAAATCAATAATAAGAAGCTCCTACTAAAAGTATAAAAGCCATAAGCCATAATAACGTATAATCAAAAAAATATGCAAAAGCAGCAATTAATACACTAAGCCCAATTAATTTCCATGCCTTTTTCATCCTTTATACCCTCTTAATCATTTACAGAGTCTTCTACCCATTTATTAAATTCATCTCTCAGATTCCTTCCTCTCATTGCAGCCATTTCCTCATCCAATTCATTCCACTTCGTCCCCATCTGGGAGATGTAGGCGCCTGTGTGTCCGCTTCCTCCTGTCATCTTGGACAGGATTCCTCCAAAGGCGGCGGAGATGTTTTGTACGGTATCGGGATGCTTGTTTATCCAGTCTTTCCCTTTGCTCTTTTCCAGGTATCCTATGGCATATTCGTTGGCTCCCCCTGCTATCAGGCCGCTTAGGGCGCTTCCTCCACTCTTGGCGCTCGTGATGGCTCCCAGCATTCCATGGAGGGCTATCTTTTCTGTGGATCCGTCTTTCCATCCATTGTGGGAGGCTATCTCATGGATAGCCCGGTTTCCGACTATCCCCAGTTCTTCCAATAGTCGTTTTCTTTCTTCTACTTTTGTTTTGTCGAAGATTTCTTTGAGTTTATTCAGGCTGTTTTCTGTATTCCTGTTTAATTGGGATATATCCTGTGTTTGGTTTTCTTTGTCTGTTATTGTAATGGTTCCTTTGGCTACAGTGGATTGCGTGGTTGTTCCTGCTTTTCCTTTGACGGACGGCAATGGTGTATTCAGGATTCCTCTTTCGTTTAACGGGATTTTTGAGCCGTAAATGGTTTGGGTGATTTTGTTCATTCCGTTTCTTTGTCCCGTTATAGGGTCTTTCCCATATCTGTTATTTGTCCGGGAGTCTAAGGAATCGTTCTTGTCTCCTCTCCCTATTTTCCCGTTGTAGGATATTCCGTGTCCTCCTGTTTTGTATTCGGCTTTGTTGTCTATGTTTTCCCATGTCAAAGTACCGGTGGTGATCCGGTTCTTTTCTTTTTCTGCCTGGCTGTCTATGACGGCTCCTTTGAGGCGGGTGTTGTTTTTGACTTGGATGTCATATCCTTCTTTTCCTGCGTAGATACCTGCCTGTTTTGTGACGTTGGTATGGAGTTGATCCTTTTCCAACAAAACTTATCCCTTAAAAAAACAAGTCAATACTCCCATAATCATGAATATACTACACCCTACTACAACCAATTTTGTATCAAACTTTCTCTTTTCAATAGCCGGATATATTTTTTCTAGCATTTGCGGAGTAGAATGTCGAACAATAATATTCAGCCTCTCATAATCAAAAATCCAGAAAATAATTCCACTCCCTCCTATACAAATGCTTCCTAAAAATAATCGTAATATAGGCATGGAAGCAAAAGAAAAATATATATAAATGGAAGTAGGAAAAATGAATGAGATAATGACCTTTAGGATAATAACTTTAATATTAGTCTGAAAACTTAATCCCTCAAAATGAATCTTTTTAAAGATCCAAATAATACTAGTTATGCTATAAATTAAAATTATTGCTATATCTATCATAATATTTACTCACCTTATTAAACTCTCTCTAATCCATTTCGTCTTTTAAGTCTTCCACATATTGCTCATCACTTTTTTTCCGTTCCCCATCATTCAATAAAGGTGCTATAACTTCCTTATATTCATTTAAAAATACTGCGCCACTCCCACCAATTATTGCACCTATATAACCACGAGTTTTAAGCGTTAGCCATGATAATCCTATCGTTCCATAAATATTTACCAACACTCTATCTCTCGCCCCTTGTATTCCATACTTATCAATGTTTGCATCTTTGGCTATATCCCACGGCAAGGTAAGTGCGTCTCCAATAACGGTTTCTCTTCCCAGATACTTGGCAACTTTTGTATTGATTGCACTTGCCATTGCACTTTCAAATAGGGTTTCTCCATGTGCACGTGTTGCTGTAACTAATACCGGCTCAAAAAGACTTCCTCCTTCTTTCACCGTAAATGGTCTGCCTGTCTTTAAGTCCCAATATGTACCGGGCGTTGATATTGGTGAATATCTTTGTCTTTCATCTATGGCTTCCCAGTCTTTTTGTAATCGTTTCTTCTCTTCTTCTGTCTTTGTGTTTTTCATATCGTATCGTATCGTATCTTTCTTTTCCTGTGTAGACTCCACTTTATTGTAAGGACACGAAACATATTATTTATTGACTAAATATTACTAAATACTAAACATTGATAAATAATAAAAACAGCATTATAGAAATCAGAATAAAAAAAGCCCCGCAAGCCTTTTTTATTTCATCCATTTCTATATTGTTCACTTTGTTATATTTCCATTTTGTATAAATTATTATCGTATTCCACCATAAAACTACGCAACCTAAGTACAAATACACTAAATTCTTGATCCAATCATCTATTCCTATCCGATCAGATAAAACGACACATCCTATGCCAATGATAAGCCCTGCGCTAGTCAAGAAAAAACTAGACGGCGCATTTTCCACAATAATTCGCTCCTTTTCTGACATATATAATTTTAAAAAGACCATCCTAAAAAGTAATATTCCTATAAATACGAGTATCAAATCATATTCTATACTTCCTAAAAAATGATTCATTTCCCCGTCTCCCATTTAGTATTTTGTTCATCTTCTTTGTTCTCTAAAGCTTCCAACTTTTACTTAGAGGCCTCAACTCCATAGGTTGCAGTTTTCCCCCCCCCGCCAGTACGCCAGCAGCAATTGCCCCAGTAGGTCCTGCAAATCCACCAATCACAGCAGCACCACCGCCAGCTACTATTGGCAATACATCCAAAATATCTGCTCTAAATGCATTGTATGGGGATTTAAATCTTTCGTGGTTTTCCTGTATCCCGTATAGATAAAACGCACCTGCTACAAGAGGACTGGCTTTCTTCACAAGGTTTTTCCCGATTGCCTCCGCTTCTTTTCGTGTCAGGTAGGGATATTCGCTTTCCATCCAGTTCGCCGCGCTCCAGCTTACTATTCCTTCCGCCGCGATTTCTTTGGATTTATCCATGGCTGCTTTGTTTAGCACTTCTTTATATCCGTTATGCTTTTCAAGGATGACTTGTCCGGGCATGTCTCCTTTTTTATTGTACTCAGGTCTATATAGGTGCCTGTTCCTTGTTTTCTCAGCCATTCTTCGTTCTGATCAGCATCGATTTGCAGCCATTTATTCATATACTTTAGCTTCTTCTAGTTAATTAGGCAGAACACAAATTAATAATCCTATAAAAATTATTACACCAAAACCTACCATTCCCAGCTCAAATCGGAATTTTTTCTTTTTTAAAATTCTTTCTACCTCTTCTCTTTTCCGCTCATTATAATTAATGAGTACTTTTTTTATTTCTAAAAACAATACATAAGATAGTATTTCATTTGTTAATAAAAAACTTGTGCTTAAGATTATACGCATTTTATTATCTGCCGAAAAAGAAAAAAATATGTATAAACTTGCAGGAACTACTAATAACATCAAAAACTTTATAATAACAATCTTATAATTTGTCGGGGCGGAGATTGAATCTAATCTGATGCCTTTGCACATCCATATTCCTCCAGCAACAACATACAATATGCATATTAATATATCTATCATAAGTCCCTCCAACAATATTTTAATCTATCTCTCTATTTATATTTTCAATATATTCATTATTCTCCTTTTCCCTTTCTATTGTCGTTAACGGCGGTGCCACAAAATCTTTAAATTCTGTGATAATCATCGCTGATGCTAATCCTGATAATGTACCACCCAAACTACCTCCAGTCAAAGCAGTAGCACTAACCACCACTAAATTCCCATAAACATCAATACCAATCCGCCTTTTAGCTCCTTGTACCCATACTTATTGACATCTGCGTCTTGTGCTATATCCCACGGCAAGGTAAGTGCGTCTCCGATAACGGTTTCTCTTCCCAGATACTTGGCAACTTTTGTATTGATTCCGCTTGCCATTGCACTTTCAAATAGGGTTTCTCCATGTGCACGTGTTGCTGTAACTAATACCGGCTCAAAAAGACTTCCTCCTTCTTTCACCGTAAATGGTCTGCCTGTCTTTAAGTCCCAATATGTACCGGGCGTTGATATTGGTGAATATCTTTGTTTTTCATCTATGGCATCCCAGTCTTTTTGTAATTGTTTCTTCTCTTCTTCTGTCTTTGCGTTTTTCATATCGTCCAGATATTGTTCATATTGTTCATGGGTAAGGTAGTTGAAGGTTGTCGCCTGATGGGCTATGGCTGCCCCTGTTTTCCCTCCTGCCAGGTATCCTATGGCGGCGCTTGCTATTTTATGGACTTCTTTGTCTTTGATTTTTCCCAGTTCTTTTTGCAGGAGGGCGTTCAGTCCTGCTCCTGTCAGTCCTTTTGTCATTCCTGTTCCTGCTTCTTTGGATACTAAGGCTCCCATGATTCCGTGCATGGCGATTCTATTGGTTCCGCTTTCGCTCCATTTCTTTGCTTCTCTTTCGTATTTCTCCGCCAGTATGCTGTTATTCTCTTTTCTGGCTTTTTCTGCTTTTTTATTCAGTTCGTTTTCTTTGTGTCCCGCTATGTCTCCTATGAGGCGGTATCCTACTTGGGAGAGGATGTTTACGTATTCCTGTTTTTCTTCTATTTTCTTTTTGTCGAAGATTTCAGAAAGTGTGTTAAGCGCGTTTGCTGTGTCGTGGCTGATTTCTTTGTCTGTTTTTTCTTTTGTGGTGGTGATGATGCTGTCTGCTATGGCTGCGTAGGTGGTACTTCCTGCTTTCTCTTTCACGGGGAGTAATTTAAAATCTTATTGAAAACTATAATATGAATAAAATCATCGCAAGTAATATTATTCCACCTCCAACAAAACTGGCAATCGACTTTTGATATAACATTGAAGATTTTTGAATAATATGATTACCATCTTTTTCTTTTTCCATTTCGAGTCTAAGAAAAAGTCCATTAATTATCCCTCCTGTCCCCATTAAAAATCCACCTATTATGGCAAACTGAGAGCTTAATATTCCCATAATATGACCAAACACAAATAGCCCTCCAAATATAAGCAATAAAAATGGTATTAATTTGTAAAATATTCCAGATATTCCCCAACTATTTTTTCTTTTTATACTCACATATACCATTCTTACTAACAACAAAGGAATACAAATTAATATTATCCAGATACGAGGGTCAAATGCATTAACTCTGATCATTTCTACCAAGAATTCCATTTACTTCTTTACCCCCCCGGTAATACTTTCTTACCTTCTCTGCTTTTATATATTCTTTCGTATAATCTCCAAATGCACACCTGCACTATGCACACATACAAATAGAATCGTTACAAATAAATTATTAGAGCCATGACCAATAACGCTATACTAGATCCCCAAAAACTTTTTATTAAGAATTTATACTTTTCTATTTCCATTTTAGAAAAGTGCATACCTTCCTCTTTTAATAAACTTTTCACATACCACCCTCCCATGAATCCACCAAAAATCACTACAGAAAACACCTTTATTACCCAATCACCTTTGATTATATTAGAAACCCCTCCCAACGTAATTATTAAACTTGCAAAAAACGGTACCACTGTCATAACATATAAGGTTTTTGTTAATCGTTTCCATTTTTTACATGTTTTTATATAGAAATATATAGCTTTTATCATTGAAATAATGGTACAACACAAAAGCACCATAAACTTGGCAATAGCCCAGAATCCACCGGCAATTAGTACATTCATCTATTCTTTACCTCCTGGTAATACTTTCTAACTTTCTCTTCTTTATCAGTTGGTATCTCTGCTTTTATATATTCTTTCGCATAATCTCCAAGCACACCGCCAACAAGCCCAAACACAGCCGGCATTCCAAATGCAACACCACCACTCCCTAACGCTGTTCCAAAAATAACCGGCGCTAAATCAGCAGTTATAACTTTATATCTATTCCATCCGCTATACAATCTGCTGTCCTTTTGAATATCCTTAAGTGCCATACCAATCCCCACCTTACCTTTAGTGTTTGTATGGTTTTGACCCAGATATCGTAACGTTTTCCTATTCTAATTCTTTATCCAGGAATAAAAAACATTAATATCGGTATCAATATCATTACTCCTGCAATAAAACTGACCCATGCTTCATATTTCATCCTCTTTCTTACATTCTCCACCTTCTTCATTTCCATAACTGCAAACATCCCATTAATCACACTCCCAACCCCCATAAGTATCCCCCCAATCACATTGGCGCAAAAATCCACCAAATCAAGTACATGTGCAAATACCAATCCGCCTCCTAATAAAAATACCCATATAGGTACCATATTCAATACAATCTCTTTTCGTCTCCAATCATGTCTTTTCTGTATGCAACTATAAATACTCCCTGCAAACAGTAGTGGAATACAAATTAAAACCACCCACATACGCCAATCATATATATTTATTAGGATTTGATGTAATATTTTCTCCATTTACTTTTTTACCTCCCGATATAACAATCGGACCTCTTTCTCTTTATCGGTTAGTATTTTCTTCACCAACATGGATACGTTATTAATACAATAACCATTAACCCAATACCTCCTATCCAAAGACCTTTTTCCGCAAACCCATATTTCTCTAATTCTTGTTTTGAAAAGTGCATTGCATAGCGTTTTCTCAATGTTCTAACAAAAATACCACCCACAATTGTACCTATAATTATCATACAAACAGCTATACTGCCCCAATTCATCGTAAGTGTTCCAGTAACACCACCTATGATGACTATATTCCCTCCCAAATATAGGCTTATGAATAAAATATATAATAATTTGACTTGCATACTCCAAAACTCATGTTGCTTCATATAAAACTGCATACTTTTTACTATAAAAATTACAATCATACATAAAAAGATCGTCAATTTTATAGTTGCTCCAAAACTATCAAGAATAAAGTTTTCCATTACCTCTTTACCTCCTGATAATACTTTCTAACTTCTTCTTCTTTATCAGTAGGGATTCTTGCTTTTACATATTCCTTAAGGTAATCTCCACCTATTCCTCCAAGAATTCCGCCTGCAGCCGGCACCCCAAATATGGAATCAGCACCACCACCAGCTATCCCTGCAATGATCGGAGTTAAATCAGCTCCCCAAGCACGATATCTGTTCCATCCGCTATACAGTCTGCTGTCCTTTTGGATATCGTTAAGTGCCATGCCGATCCCTACCACTCCTTCTGCTTTGAAGGAGATTTTAGAGGCGGTTCCTCCATATCCATAGTATTCGCTCAGTGTTTTTGGCAGTTCGGTCATTTTATCTACTACACATTTTTCATAATACATAATTACAAATATATGATCATCATCAAAAAGAATAATATAATACTCCCTCCAAAAAGGCATTTTTGAGAAATCTCATATCTTCTTAACTCTTCTTTTGTATATTGAACTCCTTTATTCAGAGTTAATTCTCTCATAAACATTCCCCCAACAATCCCGTCAATAACCATCATAATTATTACTATCACATCCCAATCCTTCACTAATATTCCAATAACACCCATAATTACAATGATTGCTTCTGCTGCAAATAACCCCATACTTAAAACATAAAAAACTTTAGTAAGAATATTCCAACTTTTATGTTTTTCCTGATATACACTCACCGTTTTTATAATAAAGATAATACTTCCACACAATAATAAAATGAACTTTATACTAAGTAAATTCTTATACGTAATAAAGGTATTCATTTGCGTCTTACCTCACTATATGTTTTTCTCACCTCTATCTCCTTATCAGTAGGTATTCCACAGTCTTTTCATATTCCTTAACATAATTTCCAACTGTACCTCCCACAAGTCCACCAAACAACTGGTATACCACCACCCGTACTCAAAATGCCTCCCATCGTTCCACACATGAGGAGACCCCAAATGATTATTTTCATTGGTCATTTTTATTTCCGGGAGGACGGAAGAATTGATTACTTTATAAGCTTGGTTAATTTCTATCCTTTTCCAGCATTACAAACAATTACAAATAGATTATTAAAAACATAAGCAGTAATACTATGCCAGTCAAAAAAAATCCTTTCCCCAAGAATTTATACTTTTCCAACTCCTTTTTTGATAAATAAATATAATCATTTTTTAGTAACTCTTTTACAAAAATTCCTCCTGAAACTTGACTAAATATTAGCATAGAAAGGGATCCTGCATCCCAATAATTTCTGATTAAACCAACCACACCACATAAACCGATAATTAAACTCAACAAAAATGATCCTACCATCATAATATAGAATATCTGTGTCATTTTTTTCCATTTTTTACATGTTTTTATATAGAAATATAGAGATTTTATTATTAAAATAACAGTACAACACAGAAGCACCATAAATTTTGCAATAGACCAGAATCCACCGGCAATTAGTACATTCATCTATTCTTTACCTCCTGGTAATACTTTCTTACCTCCTCTTCTTTTATACATCCTTTCGTATAATCTCCAAATGCACCTGCACTATGCACACATACAAACAGAATCGTTACAAATAAATTATTAGAGCCATGACCAATAACGCTATACTAGACCCCCAAATGCTTTTTATTAAGAATTTATACTTTTCTATTTCTATTTCAGAAAGGTTCACGCTTTCATCTTTTAGTAAATTTTTCACATACCATCCTCCTATGAATCCACCAAAAATCATCATAGAAAACACCTTTATTACCCAATCACCTTTGATTATATTAGAAACCCCTCCCAACGTAATTATTAAACTTGCAAAAAACGGTACCACTGTCATAACATATAAGGTTTTTGTTAATCGTTTCCATTTTTTGACTGTGTTTACATAGAAATATATAGCTTTTATCATTGAAACAATCGTACAACACAAAAGTACCATAAACTTGGCAATAGCCCAGAATCCACCGGCAATTAGTACATTCATCTATTCTTTACCTCCTGGTAATACTTTCTAACTTTCTCTTCTTTATCAGTTGGTATCTCTGCTTTTATATATTCTTTCGCATAATCTCCAAGCACACCGCCAGCAAGTCCAAACACAACCGGCATTCCAAATGCAACACCACCACTCCCTAACGCTGTTCCAAAGATAACCGGCGCTAAATCAGCTCCCTACACCTTATATCTATTTCATCCGCTATACAGTCTGCTGTCCTTGGGATACCGGAAGAATTGATTACTTTATAATTTTTATCGACATCTGCCTGGATCCCCGGTAAACGGACGGCGGGATGTTTCCAGTCCACTCCTAATTTCAGGTACCGGTTATATTCTTTGAACAGGCTAACGGCACTGTCTTGTGTAAAGCCTTCTTGTTTCAGGTAGGCGATTCCTTTGTTGTAAGAGTTCGTATTTTCTGCGTAAATGAATCCTGAGATTCCTTTTTTCGGTCCCTTGGTACGGTCTCCTGTCAGGCTTCCTGCGACTGCTCCTAAAGCGGTGCTGATGGCTCGTACGATATCGGGGTGGGTGTCCATTCAGTCTCTTCCTTTTGCTTTTCCCATGTACACCAAGGCAAATTCGTTCACGCTTCCCGATATGGCTCTTGCCAATGCATTCCCTCCGCCCACGGTTTCTGTCAGTGCGCCTATGGCTCCATGGAGCAGGAGTTTTTCCGTGGAGCCTTCTTTCCATCCATAGTGGTCTGCCGCTTCATGGGTGCTTTGGTTACCCACTATGTTCATCATGTGGATAAGTTCCTGTTTTTCTTCTACTTTTGTCTTGTTGAAGATTTCTTTGGGTTTGTTTAGGCTGTTTAATAATAAATATATTAATCTGGCATAATCCCAACTAATAGCGCAATAAAGGCAATTATACCAAAACAAATTATTCCAAGTTGAATTCTAAACTTTCTTTTTTCAAGAATATGTTTAACATCTTTTTCTCTATTATCAATATTACTTTCCACAATTGCTTTACTCATTTCGTTAAATAACAGCCGGGTCTCTATCAAGTACAAAAGCATCACGCTCGCACCCAAAAATATTCGTACCCTCTCACTATTATAAAAATAAATATATATAAAAATTTCTAATGGCGCTATCAACCATATCAAAAATTTTAAAATGATAATTTTCCAGTTTGTTGGAGCCGATATCGCTTCCATTTTTACCCTTTTTAAAATCCATCTTGCTCCCATAAGAATATAAATTATACATATTAATATATCTATCATATATATTCTTTCCCCCTTCTAATCAATTTCTTTTTGTATATCCTTTATATATTCTTTATCTCTTTTATCCTTTTCCGCAGATGTTATCGGCAGGGAGGAGTTTCATGGATACGTCCAGGGAGCTGACGCGTTTCATCTGTTCCACCCCTGCTCCAGGTGGCGGATGTTCAGGATGTCTCCTTCTTTGATGGGAAATGCGTTTTTCCATAGGATGACGGCGCTGTCTTTCCCGTAGATGATTTTATGCAGCCTGCCGAACTTTTCTCCCTGCCCCGATAAAATAATTTCGTCTATTCTAAATACTGGCCCTGCGGCATCCTGCGTTTCCTCTTTTTCATTCGCACTGCTTCCCATATTTTCCACGCGGGGCATGCGCAGCCGTTCCTGCCGATCTTCTTCTCTCTGCCGCGCTTCTTCCAGCCGCTCCTCTCTTGTGTAATTTAAAACGGGAGCAGCTGATACCGCTCCCGTCATCATGGTTAAAAAATAAAGGCTGTTACGATTTTCCCCTGCATGATCGTTCTCCCAAAGTAATATTTCAAATGTTTTTCTTATTTTCAATTATAGTTTACACAGAAGGCATTGTAAATGTTTTCTTTGCTGCCCCTCTCCGCTTCAATTTCCTGCTGCGCCTTTTGCCAGCATGACGGAGAGATCTTCTTTTTCTTCCTGCATATCCGTCTCCTTTGCCGCCGCT
>ERZ894196.403-NODE-403-length-13636-cov-6.543627_pt1 | contig 13636 bp, 9 predicted proteins | sample MGYA00380284_ERZ894196 | MGnify/ENA primary metagenome ERZ894196 (study PRJEB32331, sample SAMN06328427) | human gut metagenome | biome: human gut microbiome; feature: stool | host: Homo sapiens | collected 2011-10-21 ...
CGGCAAGCTCTTTGGCCATGTCGATGCGCGGGAAGAGCGTCTCGCCCTTCTGGACGGTGACGTCCGCGGGCAGCACGCCCCAGACGGCAGCATTGTCCCACGTGGTCTGCTCCGCCGCGGCGCCGATCTGCGTGAAGGCCTTCGCGCAGCTGTCGGGCATGAAGGGCAGCAGAAGCGTGACGGTGATGCGCAGCGTCTCGAGCAGGTTATACAGCACCGTGGCCAGGCGCGCGCGCTTGCTCTCGTCCTTGGCGAGGACCCAGGGCGCCGTCTCGTCAATATACTTATTGGCGCGGGAGATGACCTTGAACACCTCGATGAGCGCCTGCTGGGTGCCGAAGGTGTCCATATAGCCGGCATACGTCTCGCGCAGGGAGGATGCCATGGCAATGAGCTCGTCATCGAGCGCATCGTGCTCGCGCTCGGCCGGGAGCGTGCCGCCGAAGTACTTGATGACCATGGCGACGGTGCGGCTCAGGAGGTTGCCGAGGTCGTTGGCGAGGTCGGTATTGATGCGGGAGATGAGCAGCTCGTTGGAGAAGTTGCCGTCGCTGCCGAGCGGGAATTCGCGCAGGAGGTAGTAGCGCAGCGCGTCCACACCGTAGCGCTCGGCGAGCACGATGGGGTCGACGACGTTGCCCTTCGACTTCGACATCTTGCCGCCGCCGAGCAGCAGCCAGCCGTGGCCAAAGACCTTCTTCGGCAGGGGCATGCCCATGCTCATGAGCATGGCCGGCCAGATGATGGAGTGGAAGCGCACGATCTCCTTGCCGACCATGTGCACGTCGGCGGGCCAGAACTGGTCATAATCGTCGTACTTGTCGTTCAGGAAGCCGAGGGCCGTGCAGTAGTTGAACAGCGCGTCGACCCAGACATAAACGACGTGGCCGGGGTCAAAATCGACCGGGATGCCCCATGTGAAGCTCGTGCGCGACACGCACAGGTCCTCGAGGCCGGGATCGATGAAGTTTTTGATCATCTCGTTGACGCGGCTGGCAGGCTCGAGGAACGTGCCGCTGAGCAGCAGCTCGCGCACGGGCTCGGCATACTTCGACAGGCGGAAGAAGTACGCCTCCTCCTCGGCATAGTGCACCTCGCGGCCGCAGTCCGGACACTTGCCGTCGACGAGCTGGCTCTCGGTCCAGAAGCTCTCGCACGGCGTGCAGTACATGCCGGAATACTTGCCCTTATAAATGTCGCCCTTGTCGTACATCTTCTTGAAGATGCGCTGCACGGCCTCGACATGATAGTCGTCCGTCGTGCGGATGAAGCGGTCGTTGGAGATGTTCATCAGCTTCCACAGCGCGCGCACGCCGCCGGGGCCTTCGACGATGTTGTCCACAAACTGCTTGGGCGTGACACCGGCAGCCTCGGCCTTCTCCTCAATCTTCTGGCCGTGCTCGTCCGTGCCGGTCAGGAACATGACGTCATAACCGCACAGGCGCTTGTAGCGCGCGATCGCATCGGTCGCGACCGTGCAGTAGGTGTGGCCGATGTGCAGTTTGTCCGAGGGGTAATAGATCGGGGTGGTGATATAAAACTTTCCTTTGCTCATACTGCATTCTCCTCTGTATTAGTCTTCACCGGCGTCACCGGGGTCGTAGACGGACGGATAGGGTGTCGGCTGCGGCTTTGACGTGGGTGTGGGCGTCGGGGCCGGTTTGGTGCTGGGGGTGGGCGTCGGCTTCGGCGTGGTGTCGTGCGAGTGGTAAGTGCTGTTGGCCTCGAGCGTGTGGCTGATCTGGTTGCCGTCCTTATCATAGACGGTGCGGTAGGTCGTGGCGCGCAGGCCGTTGGCGGTGTAGCTCATCTTGACGTAGCTGCCGTCCACATCCGTGCCCCAGATCTCGACCGTGACGCTGCCGTTCTGGACATACGCCTTGATCTCGATCGGGTAGTCGCGGTTGTTCGTAAACTTGAACTCCGGCCCGCCCCAGCTGACCGTGGCGTCCATGCCGGGCTCGATATAGGCCACGGGGAAGTAGTGGCAGGTGCGGGTGTTGATCTTCAGGTTGGAGACCATGGCGCAGTAATACAGCGTGGACGACACCTGGCAGATGCCGCCGCCGACCTCCTGCACGACCTGGCCGCCGGAATAGGCCCCGGCCTCCTTGAAGCCGTTGGCCTTTGTGCGCTGGCCGACCACGTCGTTATAAGAAAACGTCTGGCCGGGCTGGAGAATGACGCCGTTGATCTTCTCGGCGGCGAGCTTCACGTTTGTGATGCGGTTGCTGCTGCTGCCGGAGAGCGAGGTGGTCTTGGTGGCGAGCTTATCGGCCAGGAGGTGCTTTTGCAGCTGCTCCTGCGTCACCTCGGGCTGCGTGAGCGTGGCCGGGATGGTGACGGTGTCGCCGGTCGATGCCGCGTCCCACAGGGGCTGGGCGGCGGCGACGTCAAATTCGATGCCGACCTTGCTCTCGGTGGCGGACTGGGTCTCGGGGTCGTAGCCCGCGTTGACCGGATCGCCGCAGACGGCGTCGTGCAGCTCCTGCAGCGTCATCTTATCATCGCCGCTCATATCGACCGGATAGGCCGACGTGCCGAACTTGCCGGCGCGGATGTCGCTGAGCATGCGCTCGGCGACGGCGGCGGGGTCGAGCGTGATCATGCTCGCGCCCTTGACGACGCGGATGGCGCTGTGCGCCTCGTCGATCTCGATGCTGCCGGCGGAGAGGCTGACGTTGATCTCGGCGGCCTCGCGCTCGATGCGCGTGCGCAGGGCATCGGCATCCATGTCGGCGAGGTTGTCCGAGGCCACGTCATGGCCCTGGAAGGCACAGTGCAGCCAGGTAAAGAAATTCGAGAACACATTGCCGCTGCGGCCGTAGGCATAGGCCGTTTCGGCGGCGGCATCGGGCGTAGCATCAAAGCCGATCTCCGTCGCGGTGACGGTGATGGTCCGGTCGCCCGGGAAGGTCATGGTGAGCACCGGGGCGCTCGTATCGTCCCACCCGGCGGCGCGGATGGCGTCCGCCGCGGCGGATTGCGTCATGCCGCCGACGTCGGTGCCGCAGACAGAGACGTTCGGGAAAATGGCGCTCTTTTTCGCCACGAGCACCATGCCGACGGCGCCCGCCGCCACGAGGACGGCCAGCGCGATGAGCACGACGCGCACGGCGATCCTGCCGCCGCGGCCGCGCGGTTTTTTCTCTTTCGAAGCCGGCTGCGGCTGGGCGCCGGGCGCACTGCGGCGCGCCGTCTGCTCCTGCCGGGGCACGGGCGGGCGCTGGGGCGCCGCCTGTTTCGGCGCGGCGGCGCGGCGGGCAGCCGCCTCGCTCTGTGCGGAACGGTTGGCGCCGCTGCGGTGCGCCGAGCGCTCCTGCGCTGCAAAATCCGCCGCCTCGCGGCGAGCGGCCGCGCTGCGCTTGGAAGTGTTGCCGTTGAGTTTCATTTGCTCGAATCCCTGTCTTTCCCTGTCAAAATCGGATTATTTAAATATGTATTGCGGAAGGCCTCCGCCTCGCTGGGCGGAAGCTTGGCGCGGGGCTGCTTTTCGATCTGCGGCTTCATCCACGGGTTGTGCTCGGCCTTGCGGTCGGTCTGCGCCTCGAGGAGCTTGCCGATGAGCACGTTCGAGATGAGAAAGCCCGCTGGCGTGAAGTGCCAGCGCTCCCCGTCCGCGACCGCCCAGCCGGAGCGAATGAACGCCTCGAGCTGCTGCGCGATGCCGGAAAAATCGCTGCGGTAGAGCCGCTCATACTCCGCGCGCGACACGCCGTGGACGGTGCGCATGCCGAGCATGAGATACTCCGCCGCGCGCTCGAAATCGCCGACGGTCTCGTACTCGTCGATCATGTCCTCACCGTGGAGGACACCCGCAAGGTAGCGGTCGAGATCGCGCACATAACTGTAGCGCGTGCGGCCGATGCACGAGTGCGCACCGGGGCCGAAGCCCATATAGTCGTCGAGCTGCCAGTATTTCAGATTATGCCGGGATTCGTAGCCCGGTATGCTGAAATTGGAGATCTCATACTGCTCATAGCCGTAGCGCCGCAGCTCCTCGACCATGCACAGGTACATGTCCGCCTGTTCGTCGTCCGACGGGATGAGGGGCGAATCCTTCAGGGCGTACATGGGCGTGCCCTCCTCGAGCTTGAGCCCGTAGCTGGAGATGTGCTCCGGGCGCAGGGCGAGCGCCTTGGCGAGCGTGTCCGCCCAGTCGCTGCGGGTCTGGCTGGGCAAGCCGTAGATGAGGTCGAGGCTGATATTATCAAACCCCGCGGTGCGGGCATTCTGCACGGCCATCTCCACCTGGCGGAAGCTGTGGCGGCGGCCGATCATTTTCAAAATATCATTGTTCGCCGACTGCATGCCGATGCTCAGGCGGTTGAAACCCGCCTTATGCAGGGCGCGCAGGTCGTGCAGACGGACGCTGTCCGGATTGACCTCGACGGTCACCTCCGCGCGCTTGAGCAGGCGGCCGGTGGCCTTGACGGCGTCGAGCAGCTCGATGAGACGCGCCGCGCCGTAAAAGCTCGGCGTGCCGCCGCCGAAATACACCGTGTCGATGTACGCCGGGGCAATGCGCCCGGCGCTCTCTTCGATGTGCTCGAGCAGGGCGTGCTGATAGTCCGCCATGCGGTCGGCCGCGCCGGCGCAGGAATAAAAATCGCAATAGCCGCACTTGCTCGCGCAAAACGGGATGTGGATATAGATACCGAGACGCGGTTCCATAGACAGCTCCTTACATGGGGATGCCCCGGCCGCCGGGGCGCGGCGGCCGGGGGGGGGAAATCGGATCAGATGAGCGTGCAGACCAGCTCCGAATACGCGGCCGGATCCTCGAGCGGCTCGCCCGCGATGAGCAGCGCCTGCGCGTGCAGGATGCGCGCGATGCGGGCGGCCTTGTCCTTGTCGCCGGCGTCGAACGCTTCCTTCATGGTCTGATAGGCGTGGTGGTTGGCATTGAGCTCGAGCACGCGGATGGCGCGGATGTCGGTCGGCGCGCCGGGCATGCTCTTGAAATAGCGCTCCATCTCGAGTGTGACGCCGCCCTCCGTGCTCAGGCACACGGCGCTGGACACGAGCTTGTTGGACAGGCGTACGGACGCGACCTGGTCGCCGAGCGTCTCCTTGACGAAGTCGAGCAGATCCTTGTCCTCAGCCTGCTTGGCCTCGGTCTCCTTCTTCTCTTCCTCGGTCTCGAGGCCGAGGTCGTCGGTCGCGATGTTGCAAAACGGCTTGTCGGCGTAGCTCTTCATGGTGTCGACGAAATACTCATCGATCTGCGAGGTCATGCACAGGACATCGTAGCCCTTTTCGTGCAGAAGCTCGGCCTGCGGCAGGCTGAGCAGACGCTTAACGTTCTCGCCGCAGGCAAAGTAGATCTTCGTCTGCTCGGCGGGCATGGCGTCGACGTACTCCTTGAGGGACGAGAGCTTCGTCTCACTCGTGTGGTAGAGCAGCAGGTCCTTGATCTCGTCGACCTTGTCACCCGTCTCGGTGACGGCGCCGGCGCGCAGCATCATGCCGAAGGCGGCGTGGAACTGCTCGTACTTTTCGCGGTCGTTGGTCATGAGCTTCGTCAGCTCGGACTTGATCTTCTTGCCGAGGTTCGCGGCGATGAGCTTGAGCTGGCGGTCGTGCTGGAGCATCTCACGCGAGATGTTCAGCGACAGGTCGGGCGAATCGACCACGCCGCGCGCAAACGCGTAGCACGGCGGCAGGAGGTCGGTGCACTTATCCATGATCATGACGCCGGAGCTGTAGAGCTCGAGACCGGGGTCAGACTCGCGGGTGAACATGTTCGCCGGGGCCTTGGCCGGGATGAACAGCAGCGCGCGGTAGGAGATCAGGCCCTCGGCGTTGACGCGGATGACGGCCAGCGGGTCGTCCTTGTCATGGAACTTGTCCTTATAAAACGCGATGCACTCCTCATCCGTCGCTTCCTTGCGGCTGCGCTGCCAGATGGGGATCATGCTGTTGATGGTCTGCTCCTCGGTCTTGGTGACCATCTCCATCTTCGGCTCGCCCTTTTCGTCCTTCTCGCCGGTGTCGACCCAGTCGCTCTGCTCGACGTCCATGACGATCGGCCAGCGGACATAGTCGGAATACTTGCGGATGAGCATCATGAGCTTCCAGTTTTCGAGATAGGTGGAGTACTTCTCGCCGGTCTCGTCTTCTTTGATGTGCATGATGACGTCGGTGCCGACGGTGTCCTTCTCGGCCTCGGTGATGGTGTAGCCGTCCGCGCCGGTGCTGACCCACTGGTAGGCCGTGTCGCTGCCGTAGGCGCGGGTGATGACCGTGACCTTATCGGCGACCATGAACGCGGAATAGAAGCCGACGCCGAACTGACCGATGATGTCGATGGCGGCGTCCTCCTGCGCGTTCTCGCCGAGGCCGTCCTTGAACTTCAGCGAGCCGCTGCGCGCGATAACGCCGAGGTTGCTGTCAAGCTCCTCCTTGGTCATGCCGATGCCGTTATCCGACACCGTGATCGTGCGCGCGTCCTTATCCGGGGTGACGCGGATCTTGAAATCGCTGCGCGCCATGCCCACGTTTTCATCCGTGAGCGACTGGTAGCAGAGCTTGTCGATCGCGTCCGAGGCGTTCGAGATGATCTCACGCAGGAAAATTTCCTTGTGCGTGTAGATCGAGTTGATCATCATGTCGAGCAGCTTTTTCGACTCGGCTTTGAATTGTTTCTTTGCCATATCTATGCCTCCAAAAATTTAATTACACCTTTGGGTCCGTACCCGTCCGGCACGCAATAGCGGCCCACGGTACAGATTTTAATATTATAGCACATCGACCGTTTTTTTCAACACCCGCGGCCGGAATAATTGGGATTGTGCGCCGCGTTTTTTATGGTATAATAGGGCGTTAAGAAAAAAATAAGATTCTGTGAGGTGGCTCCCATGAACGATCTGAAAGACCTGCTCGACGCGCGCCTGTTCCTGCTGGACATGGACGGCACGCTCTACCTCGGGGACGACGTGTTTCCCGGCGCGGTCGACTTCATCCATACGCTGGCCGATACCGGACGGCAGTACATCTACCTGACCAACAACTCCTCGCGCGCGGGCACGGACTACATCACGCGCCTGCGGCGGCTGGGCTTCCCGTGCGAGGCCGAAAACGTGTTCACCTCCGGCATGGCGACGGCGCTGTATCTCAACCAGCACTACGCGGGCAAGCCTGTGTACCTCGTCGGCACGCAGGCGTTCCGCCGCGAGCTGCTCAGCTACGGCATCCCGCTCGTGGAAGAGGGCGCGGAGATCGTCGTGGCCGGGTTCGACACCGAGCTCGTGTACGAAAAGCTCGACAAGGCCGTGCACTTTCTGCGCCGCGGCGCGGCGTTCATCGCCGCCAACCCCGACTGGGTCTGCCCCATGCCTGCCGGCGAGGTGCTGCCCGACTGCGGGAGCATCTGCGCGCTGCTGACCGCCGCCTCCGGCGTGAAGCCGACCTACATCGGCAAGCCGAACCGCAACATGGTCGACGTCATCTCGGCGCAGACCGGCGTGCCGAACGCGCAGATCTGCTGCGTGGGCGACCGGATCTACACCGACATTGCCGTGGCCGTGAACGCGGGCGCGCAGAGCGTGCTCGTCATGTCCGGCGAGACAGACGAGGCGATCCTCAAAGCGTCCGACGTGCAGCCGAAGTACGTCCTGCGCGACGTGGCAGAGCTGGCGCAGATTTTGCGCGATGGCGCGGCAGTGTGAGAAAAAAGTTCAAACAACTTTTGAAAACCGCTTGACAAAAGTGGACACAAATGTTAGGATATGTTCAGTAAACATCGTTTTCGTAAATGATGTTGCAAATCCCTCGTTTGTGTTCTCTCTTCCACTTTGCAGCGTCCGGGTCTGCATCCGCCGCGGACGCGCAAGCACAAGCAAACAACAGCAGCCACACTGGCGTGAGCCAGTGTGGCTGCTGTTGTTTTTTCATCCTGTGTAAACGTGATACATGAGGTACTGGCGGAAACCAAAACGCTTCCACCTCATCCGGCGAGCACTGCTCGCCGCCTGCTCCTCATGGAGAAGGCGAACATCAAGAATAGCCCTCTTAGATGTCGGCGCGAAACCAGGCGCCGGGGCGGTAGTGCTCAAAGATGACGATGTCATAATCGTGCTCATGCGTCCAGGCGCGGCTCGTCCAGCCGGCGCGCACGGCGCCCATGGCCTCACACAGGCGCACGCTCAGCGGCTTCGGCCCGATCTTGTAGGCGATGAACTGCGGGCGGGCGATCACGTTCGTGAGCACGTTGCCGACGATGGCGGCCGCGGGCTTATTGAGCGCCTTGCCGTAGTCCTTCGGCGGCTGGCTGAGCTGGCCGCGCAGAATATCGGGCGCGTTGCGCCGGAACCACGCGACGATTGTGGGGTCAAAGCTCTCGACACAGTACGGCCCGCCGTAAGTACGCAGGGCGGCGAGCGTCAGCGCGCACAGGCGGCGGTTATTATGTCCGCGCTTGACCTCGAGCAGCAGCGGCACGCGGCCGCCGAGGGCGGCGAGCGCCTCGGCAAAGGTTGGGATGACGCAGTCGGTATCGCCGAGGCGCAGAGCGCGCAGCTCGGCGAGCGTGAAATCATCAATGACACCCGGCACGCCGCACATGCGATCGAGCGTGTCGTCGTGGAACACGACGAGCTGGTCGTCCGCCGTCAGGTGCACGCCCATCTCGACGGCATAGCCCGCCTCGGCCGCGGCACGAAAGGCCGGGAGCGAATTTTCCGGCACGGTGCCGTCCTCGGTGTGCAGGCCGCGGTGCGCATAGTTGCGGTACACGAACGGGGCCTTCTGTGCGCGCGTGGCGTGGCCCGGCGCGACGAGAAACGCAAACGCACCCGCGCAGGCGGCGGCCGGCGCGGCGATCTTGCAGGCAGTTTTCCAATTCATAACGAGTCCTCCTTTCGGCGGCGCGGACCGCCGGTTTGCTTTGCCCTTATTAAACAACAATTTCTGCTTTTCGTCAAATGCCTGTTGAATTGCCGGGCGAGGTATTGTAGAATGAGACAAATCCGATACAGAACGATGGAGGTAACCCTGTGAAGCTCAACTACAAACGCACCATCTGCGTTGGCTTTGCCTTTTTTCTGATCTGCGCCTTCTGGCAGGCGTATGACAACACCATCCCCCTGATCCTGACGAACAAGTTCGGCATGTCGCAGGCATGGTCCGGCGTCATCATGGCGCTCGACAACATTCTGGCGCTGTTTCTGCTGCCGCTGTTCGGCGCGATCTCCGACAAGCACACCGGCAAGCGCGGCCGCCGCACGCCGTTTATCGTCTTTGGCACGATCGTTGCGGCCATCGCGTTCATCAGCCTGTCGCTCGTCGACGATGCGCAGCTGAAAAACATCGACGCGGCCGCCGCCATCGACGATCCCGCCGCGCTGCGCGTCGTGTACCAGCAGGAGGCCGACCGCACGCTCAAGACCCCCGACGGCGAGACGTTCGTGCTCGAGGACACCTTCACGGAGGACGAATTTGCCGCCATCACGAGCCAGGTCACGACCGCTGAGGGCAAGACCGTCACGAACCATGACTACACGAATTATGTCGTGCCCGCGCGCCAGGCCTACGCCCACCAGACGACCGTGCAGCACCCCGGCGCGCTCATCGGCTTTATCGCGCTGCTGCTCGTCGTGCTCTTGGCCATGGCCACGTTCCGCTCCCCCGCCGTCGCGCTCATGCCCGATGTTACCATCAAACCGCTGCGCAGTAAGGCGAATGCCGTCATCAACCTCATGGGCACCGCCGGCGGCATCCTCGTGCTGGCCATCGGCATGGCCTTCGCCACGAGCTCCGTGCGCAACTCGCTCATGAGCTACACGGCGTACTTTGCCGTGATCGCGGGCATCATGCTGCTGGCGCTGCTGATCTTCCGCCTGACGGTCAACGAGCCGAAGTTCGTGGCCGAGATGCAGGCCGACAGCAAACGCTTCGGCATCGACAACGGCGACAGTGACGACGCGCCCGCAGGCTCCGGCAAGCTCGGCAAGGCAGAGCGCCGGTCGCTCATCTTCCTGCTGCTGTCGATCGTGCTGTGGTTCTTCGGCTACAACGCCGTGACGTCGAAATACTCCGTCTACGCCAGCAACATCCTGCACAAGGACTACAACCTCACGCTCATGCTCGCGCAGGCCGCCGCCATCGTGGCCTACCTGCCAGTCGGCATCGTCGCGTCCAAGATCGGCCGCAAAAAGACCATCCTCGGCGGCGTCGTGATGCTGGCCGTCGCGTTCGGCGTGGCCGCCTTCCTCAACGCCGAGAGCCCCACGATGCTCATGAACGCCATGTTCTGCCTCGCCGGTATCGGCTGGGCCACCATCAACGTCAATTCCTTCCCGATGGTCGTAGAGATGTGCTCCGGCAGCGACGTCGGCCGCTACACCGGCTTTTACTACACGGCCAGCATGGCCGCGCAGGTCGTCACGCCGATGTTCTCCGGCTTCCTGATGGACAAGCTCGGCATGACCGTGCTCTTCCCCTACGCCGCTATCTTCGTGGCCGGCGCGTTCGTGACGATGCTCTTTGTCCGCCACGGCGACAGCCGCCCCATCCCCGCCAAGGGCCTCGAGGCGCTCGACGTGGACGATTGACCGAAATTCACATTTGGAGGATGCAAATACTATGGAACGTCTGACCCGCAAACTGAAAAAGGGCGGCTACTCCGCCAACCGGCACTCCGAGGCCCAGCTCACCGAGCGCCTTGACCAGCTCAAGGGCGTGCACAAGCAGTGGCTGCAGGACGTATCGGACATGATGACCGGCATGAAGCAGAGCGAGGCCGCCGGACAGGAGGGCGCGCTCACGCTCATGATGCTGCAGGCGGGCTACGCTGCGATCGTGCGCATCGGCCGCCGGTTCGAGAGCGCGTGCCCCGCCGAGGGCAGCAGCGACAACACCGCCACGGCACTCGGCAAGCTCGAGGACCTGTACGAGCAGTGCGTGTCCGAGCTCGAGGACGTGAAGGAAGGGCTCGAGGAGTGCCGCGAAAACGGCTTCACGGACGATCTGGCCTATGACGAGCTGATGGTGACGAAGCTCGGCATCTCGCAGCTCATCAAGCAGTTCGACATCGCCACCGGCTACGCCGAACCGGATCCGGGGCCGTATCAGTACCAGCCCAAGGAAGACAAGCCTGCCGAATAAGCCGCGCACTCAAAAAGCAGCACGTGGACCTGCGGCGGCACCGGTGGCAGTGCGAATAAAGAAATAACCTCCGCGCCGGACAGTACAGAGGGGGTTCAGCGGGTAAAAAAGCCTCGCAGAGTTTGCCGTCCGCAGGCGGCAAAAAAGTGAAATCATTTTCTCTCGCGACATGTGCGTGAGAGAAAATACATCTCAGGCTGCAAGTGTGGACTTTGTACGCCACCGGCGCACAAAGTCTGTGCGCAGCAGCCTGCAAGCCTTCTGTCGGGAAACCCTATGAGGTTTCCCGACAGGCGCACAAAAACCTCCGCGCCGAATGGCACGGAGGTTTTTGTGTGTAAGGGTCGATTACTTGAGTTCGACAGAAGCGCCGACTTCCTCGAGCTTCTTCTTGAGCTCCTCGGCCTCGTCCTTGGAGACCTGCTCCTTGATGGCGCAGGGGACGCCCTCGACCTTCGCCTTGGCTTCCGCCAGGCCCAGGTTGGTGATCTCACGGACGGCCTTGATGACCTTGATCTTCTGATCGCCGAAGCCGGTCAGAACGACGTCAAACTCGGTCTTCTCCTCGGCGGCAGCAGCAGCGCCGGCCACCGGAGCGGCGGCAACAGCGGCAGCGGCGGAAACGCCGAACACATCTTCGATCTCGTGCACGAGCTCGGACAGCTCGAGGACGGACATAGCCTTGATCTCTTCGATCATAGCAGTGACTTTTTCGCTAGCCATGGTAATTTTCCTCCTAAATAGTTAAGTGAAGTGGTCGCCTTATTCGGCGGCGGGAGCTTCGGCCTCGGCAGCCGGCGCGGCAGCGCCGCCCATCTGCTCGACGACCTGATTCAGGCAGACGGCCAGGCCCGTGATGGGGGCCAGCATCGTGCCCAGGACCTTGGAGTACAGCGCATCCTTGTTCTGGAGCTGCGCGATCTCCGCGATCTCAGCCTCGGAGAGGACCTTGCCCTCGAGGAACGCGCCCTTGACGATGAACTTCTTGTCCTTCGCCATCTTCTCGCTCACGTCGTGGATCATGCGGATCGGGACGATCGGGTCTGCCGTGCTGGTTGCGAGCGAAGTCGTACCATTGAGCAGATCACTCATTGCCTCGAGACCGGCGTCCTTGAGCGCAAAGCGGGTCAGGGTGTTTTTGACGACGGAATACTCCACGTCATTCTGACGCAGCTCGGTGCGCAGCTTGGTGTCTTCATCGACGGTGATGCCCTTGTAATCGACGAACACGCCGGCGCTGGCGCCCTTGAGCCGCTCGGCCAGAGCGGCGACGATCGCCTGCTTCTTGCTGAGAACTTTTGCGTTCGGCATAGTGTGATTTCACCTCCGTGTGAAAGATACACGCCCAAAAAAATTTCCGCGGCCAAAGCCCCGGAAACAGAATAGAAACATCGTGATGGATGCATCCTCGGCAGGATTTCCGCGGTCAAGCCACCTGCTGTCTTTGGAGCGCTCTAATAGAATACCAGATGTCCCCGCGCGTGTCAAGTCCTTTTCCGCGCGGAGCACCGGTTTTTTAAATGAGATGGCCTCCGGAGGAGTACCGGAGGCCATCGCAAAAAAATCCCACAAAAAACTTTTACCCTAAACTGCTGTGATTAGTCTAGCATGTTTCCTCGCATGTGTCAAGCCTTTTTGTGACAATTTCCGGTCTGCTGTGCAGGCACGCGGCGGTACGGGCGCGTCACCAGTCCATGGTCGCAATGCCCTCACCAAGCGACATGCCGCAGCGGCCGTGGCCGGGATAGAGCGTGAGATCGGGCGGCAGCGTGCGCAGAAACGGCACGGTCCTGTCCATGAGCACGGCGGCGTCGCCCCCGCGCAGGCGCGTGACGACGGCGTTGCCCGGCACGAGCGAGTCGCCGCTGAAAAAGGCGTCCGGCCCGATGCGGTAGCACGCGCTGCCGCGCGAGTGGCCGGGCGTGGCATAGCCCTCGAGATACAGCGCGCCCCAGTCGAGCGCGATGTGATCGCCGAAGGTCATGTCCGGGGCATACGTCTCGGTCTTGAGGTCCAGCGCGCGCAGAAAGTCACGCGCGGCCGCCCCGCGCGACACGCTCAGCGCCGCGAGCAGCACGGGCGTCGTGTTGCCGGGGTTGCGCAGCCAAGGGGTGCAGTTTTCCTGCCAGAGGGTGCGCGCCGGGAGCGCGCGCTGCATCCGGCCGAGGCCGGAGATGTGGTCGACATGCTCATGCGTGAGCACGAGCAGCACATGATACCCCTGCAGGCGCTGCATGGTCGCCTCGTCCGGCCAGGGGTCGAGGACGATCGCGTCGCGCCCCTGCGTGACGACGTACATATTCGAGCCGATGGGCGGAAACGGAATGCGTTGGATCTGCATGGCGGCTCAGTCCTCCCGGGGCAGGGCGAGCAGCCGGCGGCTGAGCGGCAGCTCGGACGGGCGGCTGTTTTCCAGTGTGACAGTGCCATGGCTGCCGCCGCGGACCCAGCCGCGGCGCACGAGCTGACGCAGCGTTTCGCGCGCGGTGCCGTCGCTGCCGTCATAGAGCGCGACGCCGCCGCCGAGGGC
>ERZ894196.423-NODE-423-length-13283-cov-6.117780_pt1 | contig 13283 bp, 9 predicted proteins | sample MGYA00380284_ERZ894196 | MGnify/ENA primary metagenome ERZ894196 (study PRJEB32331, sample SAMN06328427) | human gut metagenome | biome: human gut microbiome; feature: stool | host: Homo sapiens | collected 2011-10-21 ...
CCAAGATGGCGCGCGAGATGGTCACGCGCCTGGGCATGAGCGAGGAGCTGGGCACGCAAGTGTTTGGCGAGGCGCAACATCAGGTGTTCCTTGGTCGCGATTACGCCGATCACCAGGATTACTCCGAGGAGACGGCGCGCCGCATCGATATCGAGGTTCAGCGCATTATGCGTGAGGCCCATCGTCGTGCGGTCGAGATTCTGGACGCCCGTCGCGATCAGCTTGATCTGATGGCGAAGGTGCTGCTTGAGCGCGAGACCGTCGAGGGCGACGCCGTGAACGCCCTGCTCGACAACGAGTGGAATGCCTACCTTGAGCGCGAGGGCGATATCCTGGCGGCCAAGGAGGAGCGCAATGCCAAGGCGGCCGGCATGCCGACCAAGAAGCGCGTGCCTCGAATGAGCGAGGAGGAGCTGGCGGCTGATGCCGCGGCCTTTGCGCAGGCGGCCATGCAGGAGGATGCTGAAGCCGCATCCGATGATGCCGGCGATGACTGTGCCGTCAATGCCGGTGCCGACACCGACGCCGACAAATAGCCTTTGTGGCGAAAGCCTCTGCGGGGAAACCTGCGGAGGCTTTTTCTTTTTGTTGATTGGGAACAGACTTAAATGAGCGTTTTCACGCATTTAAGTCTGTCCCCAATCAACATTGCTGCGGCACTGTGCTCGGCTAAAGCGTACAATAGCGCCTATGCGAAAGGGGAACAGATGATCAACGAAACTATGTATGCTCGCGGTGCGGAAAGCTCCATCATCCGTGAGATTTTTAGCTATGGCCTTGAGCGCAAGGTGCAGATCGGTGCGGAAAACGTATTCGATTTTTCGCTGGGCAATCCGAGCGTTCCGGCGCCCGCTGCTGTGGCTGAGTCGATTAAGAAGGCCCTGGAGCTGCCGAGTGACCAGTTGCACGGCTACACCCCCGCTCCGGGCCTGCCGCAATGTCGAGCAGCCGTCGCCGAATCGCTCAACCGCCGCTTTGGCACGAGCTATGAGGGCAAAGACGTCTTTATGACGGTGGGTGCCGCGGCTTCGCTCACCTGCGCGCTCAACGCCGTTACGAATCCGGGCGACGAGGTTATTGTTATCGCCCCGTACTTTCCGGAGTATCGCGTTTGGATTGAGAAGGCCGGCTGTACGTGTGTTGAGGCGCTCGCCGATGAAGATACGTTCCAGCTGAGCGTGGACAACGTGCTCAAGGCGATCAGCGATAAGACGGCGGCCGTCATCATCGACTCTCCCAACAATCCGACCGGTGCCGTATATACATGCGACACGTTGACGCGACTGGCCAATGTTCTGCGCGAGGCCAACGCTCAGCGCGATTCCGAGAATCCGATTATGCTCATCTCGGATGAGCCGTACCGCGAGATCGTGTACGGTGCCGAGGTGCCTTGGGTGCCCTCGATCTACGAGCACACCATCGTGTGCTACTCGTATTCCAAGTCGCTGTCGCTGCCGGGCGAGCGCATCGGCTATGTGGCGGTGAATCCGCGTGCCACCGACGCCAAGCTCATCGTGCCGATGTGCGGCCAGATCAGCCGTGGCACCGGCCACAATTGCCCGTCTTCCACCGCGCAGCTGGCTGTGGCCAAGGTGGTGGACGAGACGAGCGACCTGTCCGTGTACGAGACCAATATGAACCTGCTGTACGACGCGCTGACCCGTCTGGGCTTCGACGTGGTGCGCCCCGGCGGCACGTTCTACATCTTCCCGAAGGCGCTTGAGGAAGACGCGAACGCGTTCTGCATGAAGGCCAAGGATTACGACCTGATTCTCGTGCCGTCCGACAGCTTCGGCGTGCCCGGCTACTTCCGCATGGCCTACTGCATCGACACGGAGAAGGTGGAGCGTTCCATCGCGGCGCTTGAGAAATTCGTGCACGAGGTGTACGGCCGCTGAGCCGCTCGCGTATTTCGCCTATATTCCGCTTATAGATGGCGGATTCGCTCTCGTGCCTGATGCCATCTCGCTTATGGATGGCGGATGATGCGGGGGAAAAGCCGGTTGGAGGGTATGGATATTGCCCCCTAACCGGCTTTTTGCTGTAGGACCCCGCCATCTATAAGCGAGATACCGTGGGGCGATTTGGAAAATCCGCCATCTATAAGCGAGATAGTGCAGGATTGTGGGGCGGCAAGCCGACTGTCTGACGGGACCGTGTGCGTTGATACAGGTTCGCCCGGAGCTGGTGGGGTCCAGCTCCGGGCGAAGTCTGTTATGGGGAAGGAAGGAATCTGAATCGGTTAATGCGTGAATCCGTCAGTGGGTGGCGATCTCGTCGATCTTGGTGACGTGGCCGCCGAACTGGGCGCGCATGGTGGACACGACGCGCAGGATGTCGTCGGCGCCGCCGCGCGAGGTCTGACGTGCGTACAGTGCGGCCGCGGTGGCCGGGGTCGGCACGCCGAGTTCGAGAGCCGCCTCGATCATCCACTTCGCCTCGCCGGACTCGTTGGCGACCGGCGGCATGGACTTGAGCGTCGGGTCGGACTTGAAGGCGATGGCCAGCAGGTCGAGCAGCCAGGACTGCACCACGGAACCGTCCCTCCAGGAGCTCATCACGGCCGCCGGATCCTCAACGAGATCGGACTTCACCATGGTGGCGAAGCCTTCGCCGAAGGCCTGCATCATGCCGTATTCGATGCCGTTGTGCACCATCTTGGCGAAGTGGCCGCCGCCCACCGGGCCGGCCAGCACCAAGCCGGAATCGCCTTCCGGCTTAAGTGCCTCGAAAATCGGGCGCGCGCTCTCGAAGTCCCCCTGGCTGCCGCCAACCATAAGCGCGTAGCCGCGGTCGATGCCCCACACGCCGCCGGAGACGCCGCAATCCATGAAATGGATGCCCTTCGGCTCCAGTTCGGCCGCGTGGCGTGCGTCGTCGGTGTAACGGGAGTTGCCGCCGTCGATGATCATATCGCCCGGCTGAAGAAGCTCGGCAAGCTCGTTGATGGTGCTGTCGGTCGCTTCACCGGCCGGCACCATGACCCACACCAGACGCGGGGCCTTCAGCGCGGCCACCAGTTCCTTCAGGCTTGCCACGGTGCGGTCCGACTCGGGGGAGCGGTCGTAGCCGACCACCTCATGCCCCGCCGCCGCGATGCGCTTCGCCATGTTGCCGCCCATACGTCCCAGGCCGATCATTCCCAACTGCATGATGTGCTTCTTTCTCTAAAAATGGTTGAAAAGTTTTTGCGATTTTGAATAAGGATTGATGCCGCCCGTTGGCTTCCCGCGCCTTCCGCAACGCAGAAAAGAAGGTTGCGGCAAGCTTTGCGGGCGGCAAGTTTTGGTTATGTTTTGGGTTATGTGAGTGTGGTTGCGATTGCTGCGTTCAGTGCGTCAAAGCACCAGCGAGAGCAGCATCACGCAGCCCAGGCCGACCACCGACAGGATGGTTTCCATCAGCGACCAGGTCTTCAGCGTCTGGCCCACGCTCATGCCGAAGTATTCCTTGACCAGCCAGAAGCCGGCGTCGTTGAGGTGGGAGAAGAACACGGAGCCTGCGCCGATGGCCAGCACCAGCAGTGCCAGATGGGTCGGGCTCATACCGGCGGCGAGCGGCACCATGATGCCGGAGGCGGTGACGGTCGCCACGGTTGCCGAACCGGTGGCGAGACGGATGAGCACGGCCACCAGCCAGCCTGCGATCAGCGGGTTCATGGCGGATTCGGTGATGGAGTTGGCGATCACGTCGCCGATGCCGGAGTCGACCAGCGTCTGCTTGAAGCCGCCGCCTGCGGCGACGATCAGGATAATGCCGGCCACGGAGCCGAAGGACTGTCCGACCATGCCGTTGACGGCGTCACGGGAGAACTTCTGCATGTAGCCAAGGGCGACCATGGCGAAGACGGTGGTGATGAGCAGTGCCACGAGCGGGGTGCCGAGGAACGCGATCACACGGCCCCAGGCGGTGGTGTTCAGACCGGTCAGATCCACGATGGACGCGGCGAGCATCAGCACGACCGGCAGCAGGATCACGGACAGGGCGGTGCCGAAGGACGGGCGGTTCTCCGCGGACTTCGGAGCTTCGGCCTCAGCCTCGTTCTCCGGAGCTGCGATCGGAACCCACTTGGCGGCGAGCCTGCCGAACAGCGGGCCGGAGATGATGACGGTCGGGATGGCCACGATCAGGCCGAGGGCCAAGGTGATGCCGAGGTTCGCGTTCAGCGCGCCGATGGCGGTCAGCGGACCGGGGTGCGGCGGCACGAAGGCGTGCAGCGTGGACAGGCCGGCGAGGGCCGGGATGCCGAGCAGCACCACAGGGGACTTGGAACGACGGGCGGCGAACAGCACCACCGGGATGAGGATGACCACGCCGACCTCGAAGAACATCGGGATGCCCACGATGAACGCGATCAGTGCCATGGCCCACGGCAGACGCTGCAACGGTGTCTTGGCCATGATGGTGTCGACGATGGTGTCCGCACCGCCCGACTTGAACAGGATGGTGCCGATGATCGAGCCGAACGCGATAAGCAGGCCCACGTTGGAAATCGTGCCGCCGACGCCGGAAGTGAAGCTATCGAACGCCTTGTCGAACGGCACGCCCGCGCACACGGCCATGACGAATGAGCCGGCGAGCAGGGACAGGAACGGATGCACCTTGCATGCCGCGATGAGAAGAACGATGACGGCGATGCCGATGATCGCCGCTGCGATGAGATTCATGAATCCTCCTTGACTCGTTGAATTTCTCTTTCGATTTTTAGTTATGTGCGATTATTTTGCGCTGTGTTGCGGCTTGCGCCGTTCACTCGGCTTGCTGCGATTGCGAGGCCACCTTCGCCGCGTACTCGTTCACTGCGGCGACGGCACGTTCGACCATTTCCTCGACGCTGCCTTCGATGGAGACTTCCACGCCGTTCTCGTCTGGCTGGAGCGGCTCAAGAATGGCGAACTGGCTCGGCAGCAGTGCCGGCGGCATGAAGTGGCCCTTGCGCTCGTTGAGACGCTGCTGGATGAGTTCCTGCGAGCCGGTCAGATGCACGAAGAAGGTGGGAACGTTCTGGGCGAGCACCTCACGGTAGCTGCGCTTCAGGGCGGAGCTGGAGACCACGGTGTTCTCGTCCAGCGCCTCGCGAGCCACCATCCAGGTGTTGATGACCTTGAGCCACGGCCAACGGTCCTCGTCTGTCAGCGGAATGCCTGCGCTCATCTTGTCGATGTTGGCCTGCGGATGGAAGTCGTCGCCCTCCGCGTACACGTATCCGAGACGTTCGTGAATGGCTTCTGCCACGGTGGATTTGCCGCATCCTGCAACACCCATCACCACTACGTGAATGCTCATGTTGTCCTCCTTGAACTCTGCTGTATTGCCAGTGCCACTTCGCATCGGCGATGACATCAATATAGCTATGAAAGGTAGTACTAGTCAAGTTAAAAGTACTACGAATAAAAATAATCATGCGACTTGCTATGCTGTAGGTAGTACAAATCGGCGGCAAATCGCGCGAATCGTGCGGGGGTAATTATTCGGACGTCACGCGAACGGCAATCGTATACGGCGTGTCGCAAAAACCTGAAAAAAAGATTTGCACGCACAACGAGAGGAATTGTGGATGGCAGGAAACGAAAACGGCGGCGAACTGCTGCAGGATGCAGTGTGCCGCACGCTGGCCATCGAAATGCTGGACGGCAAATGGCCGGCCGGTGAAAGCTTGACGTTGGAAGACGTGCAGAACCGTTTCGGCATCTCCCGTACCGTGGCGCGCGAAGTCGCCAAAACGTTGGAATCCATGGGTGCGGTGACGGTGCGCCGACGCGTCGGATTGGTGGCGCGGCCGTTCTCCGACTGGCAGGCGCTCAACCATCAGGTCATCGAATGGCGACTCCACTCCACGCAGCGCGAGCGGCAGCTGTCGTCATTGACCGAATTGCGATTGGCGGTCGAACCGGCTGCGGCGGCCTCGGCGGCACGCCTCGCCTCCATCGACGTCAAGGCGAAATTCCCCGTCTACGCGGCGCAGATGCGCCAAATCGCCGAATCAAACGAAGAGGGGGCTGCCGGCCTGACCAAATTCCACGATCTGGACGTGGAATTCCATACTTTGATACTGCGTGAAAGCGGCAACGAGCTGTTCGCCGCGCTTGCCGACACCATCGCCACCGTGCTGCGCGGCCGTGTGGAACTCGGCAAATACCCGATGAAGCCGAAGCCGGCCGCGCTCGACGCGCACGATGCGGTCGCCGACGCGATAGCGAAGGGCGATCCGGAACGTGCGCGCAAGGCCATGTTCGACATCGTCGACGAAGTGGCCCGCGCGCTCAACTTCTTCTAAAACCAGTCGCTACCGGCGTCGAACCGCCGGATTCGCGGCTCAAATCACAGGTTCGCGTCGGCCGTCTGACGCAGGTCGTCAACGATTTCGCCCAAAGTCTCGCTGAACACCGCCTGATCGGCGTACATCGAATCGAACAGCGTATCGATGTTTTTGCGGAAATCCTTCGGCAGAATGGCGCAGTCGCGTTCGGCGAGCTTGTCGAGACGCTTCTCGCCGGGGTGTGTGCGGCGGTTCAGCGCGAACAGCACATCGAAATACGATTCCATGAACGCGGCCATGCGATGGTTGACCGCGATTTTGTCGCCTCGGCTCGCGGCCTTGCGGATCTGTGCGTCGTACGACGGCAGGTTGCCGGTAAGCAGGCGCATGTTGCGATTGATGATGTTGCGGCGCAGTTCCTCGGGGAACGGCACGTCGAACCGCTGTCGGGTCGCGGCGTACTGGCCGTCGCGGTCGAACAGCACCTTGCTGGTGAGCATGTTGTGCCACATGCACGTCGTATAGCCGTTGCTGGCCTGGAACCGTTCCACCACGTCGGCGACATTGGCTGCGAACTGGTCCAGATCGCGGTACAGCACGTCGATATTGGTGCCGTCGTTCAGCGTGCAGTCGTCTTCGGTCTCCCAAAAATCGTTGTCGATTTCCATATGGCTGCAATAGTTGCGCAGCAGCCTGCGGCGGCGTTCGGCAGACACGGGTGCGGTGACGTACACGTAGACGTCGTAATCGGATTTTTCATCGTTATCGCCGGTGGCGCGTGACCCACCCAACGTGATGGCCTCGACTTCCGGCCATGCGGACACTGCTTCGACTAGTTCATTTGCCAATGACATCGTTTACCTCTCTCTGCGTCATTGCTGGAGCGGCGCTACGTTGCGCCACGGTGTGCAAACGATGCCAGTATAACATACCAGATGGTAACTGTCGAAGTTGTGCCGGCCTACGCGGTTTCCCGCAGGCCGGCACAGCGCATTCCGCCGAACGACGATTGTCAGGCGGAATGCTATCGAGCGATCGCTGTCGAGCGGAACGCTGTCGGACGGCAGCTGTCAGTCGACGGTTGCGGCTTCCGTCGAACCCTTGGTCGGATCCTTCTGCAGAAGCAGGAAGACGAGCGCGACGGCCAGCAGAATGGCTATCGACAGCACGCCGATCGACGCGTTGCCAGTCAGCGACGTCGTGGTAGCGACGAGGAACGTGCCGATAATCGACGCCGTCTTGCCGAAAATATCGTAGAAGCCGTAGTACTCGTTGGCATGGTCCTTCGGAATGATCTTGCCGTAATACGAGCGGGACAGCGCCTGGATGCCACCTTGGAACATGCCGACCAGAATCGCCAGAATCCAGAATTCAAGTGCGGCGCGCAGGAAGAACGCGGCGAAGAAGACGATGCACATGTACGCCACCACGGCGGCGGTGATCATGGTTTTCGAGCCGAACCGGCCTGCCAGCTTGCCGTAGATGATGGAGCAGGGGAACGCCACGAACTGCGTGACGAGCAGCGCCACGACCAGCTGCGTGGAGTCGATGCCCAGCTGCGTGCCATACGACGTGCTCATGGAAATGACGGTGTTGACGGCGTCGATGTAGAAGAAGAACGCGATCATGAACATCCACAGCGGCTTGTTCTTGCGGATGGCGCGGAACGTGGAGCCGAGCTCGGCGAACGTGCCGCGGATGGCCTCGCCTGCCTGCCCCGCGGTGGCGCGGTAATGCACCTGCTTATAGCTGGTGAGCAGCGGAATGGTGAACGCCACCCACCACAGCGCGGTGATGACGAACGAGGCGCGCGTGCAGGCTGTGGTCGACCAGCCGAACAGCGCGGGGCCTCCGAAAATCAGCGCGATGCAGACGATGAACGGCACGGTCGAACCGATATAGCCCCATGCGTAGCCGTGTGAGGAAATGCGGTCCATCCGTTCGTTCGAAGTCGTGTCCACCAGCATGGAGTCGTAGAACGTAAGCGAACCATTAAGGCCGATGGTGGCCAGCACGTACACGATGAGGAACGCGAGCCAACCAAGCGGCATCGCCATCGCGCAGCACATGACCACGCCCGTCAGGAAGAAGCCGGTGAAGAAGCGGATCTTCATGCCCTGCACGTCGGCGATGGAGCCGAGCAGCGGCATAAGCACGGCGATGACGAGCGATGCGATGGTCTGCGCGTAGCCCCACGTCGACACGATGTTCGTCTCGCCGGCCGCCTTGAGCAGCGAATTCGCGTAGATCGGCACGACGGCGGTGGACAGCAGCACGAACGCGGAATTGCCGACGTCGTAGACGATCCACTTCTTCTCGCGTGGCGTCATCATATGCTTGGATTGCTGGCTGGATTGCTGCGGCTGCTGGGCCTGCGCGTTCTGCTGGGACGGTTGGGTCTGCGGCTCGGCTGTGTCGGTCAATGTTGACTCTTTTCGGCTAAATGTCAATCTTATGGCTCATCTTATTCCATTACTTCATCGTACGGGCGTGGCGGGTGGTAGCAGACCATTCGACATGAACAGCGCATGAACAAGCATGTTCTGCCCGTACGGGCCGCATACGTGTGCTGTCGAGACATGGCAAAAACGGCGGAATATGGGGAATGCAAGCCGATTTTCGTCCACAAGTTTGCGATTGGCCGGGGCTGGTTGTATAGTTGAGAAGTTGTGTGTTCTGCCATGCACTTCGTTGTGTGGTGTCGAACGCGCAGACTTGCAAGTCAATAGTAATTATAGGGAGTCCATTATGGCAGCTCGTTGCGCAGTGTGCGGCAAGGGACCGCAGACCGGTTTCACCGTTTCGCACTCACATATTCGCAATAAGCGCACCTTCCGCCCGAACCTGCAGCCGGTTCGCACCACCATCGACGGCGAGAACGTTCGCGTTCGCGTTTGCGTCAAGTGCATCAAGGCTGGCAAGGTTCAGCGCGTTGAAGCGTGAATCGCGAAATAACAGCTTGAAACCCCGGTAAGCCGAATGGCCGCCGGGGTTTTGCTTTATCTGGCCGTCCACAAGCCGTGTTGCGGCGAATGGCGCCGCCACGAATAATGGGGAATTCAGCCCGCCGCACAATCATCCGGTCGTGCCACAATGGAGTGTTATGAGCACCACATGGCAAACCCCGATTTCCTCGTTCGAAACGAACCGCCGCAGAGTCGGCGCGCTGAAATCGCTGGGCGTGGTGTCCGTGGGCGACGCGCTGACCTACTATCCGTTCCGCGTCACCGAGCCGGTGCCGGCACGCGCCCTGCGCGAAGCGAAAATCGGGGAGAAGATGGCCTTCGCCGCGCACGTGCGTGGCGTGCGCGTCTTTCCGATGGCCCGTCGCGGATTCCGGCTGATCGCCGACGTCGATGACGGCGATTTCGCACGCAGCCGGCACATGGACGCTTCCATGGCGTCTCTCGTGTTCTTCTCCTATCGCAAGTCGTACGTCGATTGGATCCAACGCAAACTGCACGAAGGCGCGTTGCTGGTGGTCGCGGGCGAGCCAAGCGTATACAACGACCGTCTGCAATTCACCCATCCCGACATACTGACGGTCGATCCAGCCGGCGAGCAATTGCGCAGCCGCTCACCTGAGGAAACCGCCGAATGGGATGACGGCTTCGGCACGGAACAACCGGCGGCAGTCCCGCAATCGCCGACCATGCCGAATCTCAAATACGATGCGGCTTGCGTACCGGAGGCGATGCGCCACGTATGCCGCCCACGTCCCGTCTACCACGCGAACTCGCGCATCTCCAGCGAACACATCCACGAGTCGATCGAAAAATGCATGGACCGGCTGTGCGGTGACGAATACGCTGCGGCACAGGCAGCCCGTGCATTGCATGGCGCCGATGCCAGCGACGCGCAACATGGGGAATTCGACGCGCCGCAAGCCGACCGGCAGGCACGGACGGAAGCGCTTGCCGCCGCCATTCCCGACATCATGCCGGAAGCGTTTCGTATGGAACATGGGCTGATGCACCGAGCCGAAGCGTTCATGGCGATTCACGATCCGCAAAACCGCGACGGTTTCAACAAGGCGTTGCGTACACTGCGCTACGAGGAAGCGCTCATCTGCCAAACCGCGCTGGTGCAGTCTCGTGATTCGTCGCGTAAGGCCACGGCCACAGCCTGCGCCGACACGCGGCTGAAAGACGATTTCGTCGAGTCGCTGCCGTTCTCGCTGACGGACGGGCAACAGCAGGTGATCGCCGATATTTCCGACGATATGGCACGTGATTACCCCATGCAACGCCTGCTGCAGGGCGAGGTCGGCTCCGGCAAAACCGTGGTCGCGGTGGCGGCTATGATGCAGGCCGTCGGCTCCGGCAAACAAGCGGTGCTCGTCGCGCCGACGCAAGTGTTGGCGGAACAACATTACAGCAGCATCCGCGGCATGGTGGATCGGATGTGTGGTACCGGCGAAGAGGCTGACGAAAACGCGAAATCAGGGGAATCGCAGACAAAATCAACGCACCATGCGGTTGTGGATGAAAGTGGACAAGTCACGTCGGGAAACGCGCCGGAACCGCAAAACGGTGGACAATCGGATGGCGGCCAGGTGGAGAAACTGCTGGACGGCCAATCGAACAGCCTGCCGGACATTCCCGTACTGCTGCTCACCGGCGGCATGAAACTCGCCGCCCGCCGACGCGTCCTCGCGCAAGCGGCCTCCGGCAAACCATGCATCGTGGTGGCCACGCACGCCGCGTTCTCCAAAACCTTCCAAGCGCCCAACCTCGCGCTGGCGGTCATCGACGAACAGCACCGTTTCGGCGTGGAACAGCGCGAATCGTTGAATGCCAAAGGCTCCACGGCACCGCATTTGCTGGTCATGACGGCCACGCCGATCCCGCGCACCGCTGCCATGACCTGGTTCGGCGACCTCGACATCTCCTGGCTCACCGAACTGCCCGGCGGCCGCAAGCCGATCCGCACATTCGTCGTGCCCGAAGCGAACGGCCCGCTGATGGCGGAAATGTTCGGTCTGATTCGCAAGCGTATCGACGCGGGGGAACGTGCCTACGTGGTCTGCCCGCGCATCGACGCCGACGCGAAGGATGCCGACGATGCGGGCGGTTCAGGCGATGCGGAAGTCGGTTCCGCATTCGACGCCACATACGATTTGGGCGAGGATGACGAACAGCGCGAACAGCGGCCGCCGTTGCATTCCGTCGCGGAAATCGCGGAACGCTTGCGATCGCTGCCGCAATTCGCTGGCATCCGTATCGCCACGCTGACCGGCCGCGACGATGACGAAACGAAATCGCAGATTATGGCCGATTTCGAAGCGGGCGTGACGCCGATTCTGGTGGCCACCACCGTCATCGAAGTGGGCGTGGACGTGGCGCAGGCCAGCTGCATGGTGATTTTCGATGCCGACCGGTATGGCCTGTCCCAGTTGCACCAGCTGCGTGGACGCGTGGGCCGTGGAGGCACCGAATCGGGCGCGTTCCTTATTTCACGTGCGCCGGAAGGCAGCGATGCGGCCAAACGCCTTGACGTGATTGCCGGCACGTTGGACGGCGCCGAAATCGCACAGGCCGACCTTGAATTCCGCGGCGCGGGCGACGTGCTGGGCGACGCGCAATCCGGCGGCAAATCCGGACTGAAACTGCTGCGCGTGGTCAAAGACGTGAAGATCATCGAGGAAGCCAGAGCGGAAGCCGCGAAACTGGTGGCCGAAGACCCCACGTTGCAAGGGTACGTGCAGCTTGCCGGCGCGGTGCTCGACTTCACGCGCGGCAACGAGACGTTCCTGACCAGCAACTAGGCTCGATAGCTATGCGCGTAATTTCAGGACGATTCAAAGGCATGGCGTTGACCACGCCGAAACCGGGCACCAGGCCAACCACCGACCGTACCAAGGAAGCGATATTCTCGCACCTCGATTCGTGGGGCGTGCTGGATGACGCACGTGTGCTCGACCTGTTCGCCGGAACCGGCGCGTTGGGCATCGAAGCGCTGAGCCGTGGCGCGCGCGAACTGGTGGCGGTGGAATCGGTCGCACCGGCCGCCGCGCTGATCGCAAAGACGTTGACGGCGTTGAAGCACAACCGTTCCTGGGAGCCGGGCATGAGCGCCCGCGTGGTCAAGGCGCATGCGGAAAAGTACGCGGCGGCCGCATCGGCGGTCGCGCCGTTCGACGTGATCTTCATCGACCCGCCGTACGCGTTCGAAACCGAGGCGTGCAACCAGCTGCTGGCCGATTTGGCGGGCCGTGAGTCCGGCGAACTGACTGGCGAGGGCACGATGATCGTGCTGGAACGCTCCACTCGTTCCGACGAGCCGACCGCGCCCGAAGGCTGGGATATCACCGACCGGCGTGATTACGGCGAAACCGCCGTGTATTACATCGAACCTGCCGAATCCGCCGATCCGGCAGAGCCGGTTGAATCCGCGGACTGACGTCCGGGCTTCCCAACTAAAAACGTCGACGGTGGACATACGTGCCCTCCGTCGACGTGAACAATCGTGCATAATCAGCGCTGCCGTGGGTGCGTGCCGGAAACCTCCCAGCCCAACGCCATCAGCGTTTTGCGATCGGCCTTGTCAAGCTTGGAACAATCCAACGCCTCGATGAGATCCGGACGCAGCTCGTTGGTCTTCGCCAGCGCCTCATCGCGGCGGAAACGGTCGACCTTCGCGTGGTCGCCGGACAACAGGACGTCCGGAACCTTGATGCCGCGCCAATCGGCCGGCTTCGTATACTGGCGGTGCTCCAGCAGGGCGTTCTCTCCCGTATAGGATTCCTCCACGATCGAGGCCGCATTGCCCATGAAACCGGGCAGCAGACGGGTGATGGCCTCCAACATGACCGACACGGCCACTTCGCCGCCGTTCAGCACATAATCGCCGATCGAATATTCACGCACGTCGACGCCCTGCGCACGGTAATACTGCGGAATACGCGCGTCGTAGCCTTCGTAACGGCCGCAGCCGAACAGCAGATGGTTGGCGTGGCTCAGCTCCGTCGCGTCCTGCTGGGTGAACAGGGGAGCGGACGGATTCGGGAAAATCAGCACCGGAC
>ERZ894196.441-NODE-441-length-12935-cov-18.143634_pt1 | contig 12935 bp, 14 predicted proteins | sample MGYA00380284_ERZ894196 | MGnify/ENA primary metagenome ERZ894196 (study PRJEB32331, sample SAMN06328427) | human gut metagenome | biome: human gut microbiome; feature: stool | host: Homo sapiens | collected 2011-10-21 ...
GCCTTTACTACCTCCAGAGCCGGTACTACGACTTTGCCAACTGCCGGTTCATCAATGCGGATGCATATGCTACGACGAATGCAGAGAGTTTTCTGAGTTGCAATATGTTTGCGTATTGCGAAAATAATCCGATAAATCGAGTCGATCCGGATGGTGTGTTTTGGAGAGAATTGGGGGCGAAAATTTCCAAGACATGGGGCAAAATCAAATCGTGGGCAAGCAATACTTTTGGTGCAGGGGCAACATTGGTACAGCAAACCAAGCATTCTGAAACTGAATTAGTATCTTGGGGTCTAAATTATTTTGTAACAGCAAAATCAGGAACATCCAGTAGCATAACCTTGGCTTCAAAAGGAAATTCATCTAAGCCTTTTTCTGTTTATGCTCAAGGCCGTAGTGATAACTATATGTTGTCGTCGGCGGGGTTTAAATTTAATGCGAGCGGTTATACCGGAAAGCTGAGCATTGGAATGAATGATATAGGAATTAGTGTTTCTCATAAAGATGAATATCAAGTCAATTCCTATGCAATTAAAGTTGATTTGTCTCAATTGAAAGTTGTATTTGAAGTTGCAACAACAGTTGAAAATGGCGTGTACACAGATACTTATTATCATAATTGTGGTATTACTGGGATTGGCCTTTTAGCTGCAGCTATGTTCTTTGAGACAGGAAATGTTCTTCAAATGAATTGAGTATAGGAAAGGAATGGCGATTGGATGCTCTTTCGAATTACAAGAATTGTTTTTTGGCTGTTGCTTTTTGTAGGGCTTATGGTAGCAAGACCTATTTTCCGAGTGAAAAATGAGAGACGATTTCGAATCGTGTGCTTCTTTATTTCTTTGGCTCTCAGCTCGATATCGAGCATGTTTCCAGTGGAAAATCTTTTCATCAATTTTTCGTCACCAGAAAGTGTATTTTCATACACGCAAATTGGGGAAATAAACCAAATTGTTGATGGACAAGAGTCTTGCTTGATTGTGTATACGAAAGAAAATGGTGCTATCAGTCATTGTATTTTCCCCTTAACAGATAAGGGCTATAAAATACCAACTCATTTTGCTGTGAGCAGAGTTTCGTATGTCCTAAACCAAAACGGTGCTTTTACTATTTACCGCTTGAAAGATACGGACGATTATTATTCATTTTGCTCTATCAACCAATCGGGAGATTGTGATATTCAGGCGTATAATGTGTATGGAGATGCGCTTGATGTAGATGTTTATAGAGTTGAGAGTGGGTTTTATTATTTTTACTTGCATGATTTTTCCAGCGGTAGTTATCTTGAAGCGAATGGAGAACGAGTGTTGCTTTCTAATGGCTGATATTAAGATTGCTTTTTGCTAGAATCAGCACATTGCGGGCGGTGCATCAGCACCGCCCGCGTTTTGTTCCTCTTGGTGGGGTTGCGTTCGCGCCAAGAAAAATGAACAAATGCCATCATATATGGTTTTTCGTGCTCTTTCTTATCTATTCCGGAATACCGTAGCCTAAAATTTCGTAGTATCCCACCGGATATTGGCGCTGTCGGCAGCTGTCGCCGGAATTGCCCTCAATGGTGTAGACAATGCCGTTTTCGCATTTCTCCACGATGCCGACATGATCGGACTGCCCGTCCTGCGGACCGGATGAGCCCTTGTTGTCCCAGTCGAAGAAAATGATCTGACCGGCAGACGGCTCAAAGCTGCCGTCCTGCCATTGTCCACGGTCCTTGAACCACTGCACCCCATTGACACAGCCTGCGAACTTCGGAATAACGCCGCTGTCGATATAGCCGCACTCATTCGCACACCAAGATACAAAGCAGGCGCACCACTCCACACGGGAGTTAAATCCATACCATGACCAATAGGGCTGACCGCCCACATTGCCGATCTGCGACAAGGCTACCGTGACGATAGCATCGTCCCCGGAGTATGGTGACTGATGTGTATTCGCATATTCTGGATGATGACCGCAGGATCAATGCCCAGCTGTTTGAGGACACGTTCTATAACGGGAAAGGAAAAGACCCCGATACTGTTCCAGCGGCATCGGAATCCGGAAAGCAGGAGCCTTCTGACATGGAAACACTTGCCCGGCTACTGGGAGATCCGAAGACCGCTGACCTTCTGAAGCAGCTGGTCGCGGCGATGGACAAATAAGAGGATAAACATAAGAGGATGACTTACGGCTGCAGTCGCAGGTCATCCTCTTTTTTCTTGATTTTTCGCTTCTGCGATGATATAGTGTGCCCGTGAATGTGGGGGAGAATCACCGCACCGCCAATTTTAGAAATTTCTAAAAATCTGCTAATATCCACACCGGATTTCTAATGAAAATAGCGGATTTCAGACGTACATAGCGGCACTCGAACACATGAAAAAACCGTGTAATTTCTGCACACAAATGTACTCAGGGGACCACAACGGGCATGTTCAGGGCCAAGACTCCTAAGCGGCAGGCCACTGGTTCGAATCCAGCCGGGGGTGCCATGAAAAAGGACTTGGCATATGCCAAGTCCTTTTTTCGTGAAATTCACCTGCGGTGCGTGAAATATTTGCTGCGCAAATGTTGGCGGGCGAAAGTTATTTATTTTCGGCTGTGTCGGATTGCCTACGCATAAACTTGAGCCGCATCATCACGTTTTACGGCCTTGTGTCAGGCTCATCGCGCATATAGTCATAATCCAGAGCGCCATAATATTTCTCTATGATCGGGATAGCGGCTTTTACGTTCTGGATACATAGTGTTTTCCGCATGTGTCGGATCAAGTAGTTCTCTGCCCAATAGGATTCGGAATCGCCCTTGCGGTACGAAAATTTTTCACATCCCACAAGTGTGATGATCAGGCACGCTCCTCTGCCAAGCTGTGCATGTCCGATCTGAGAAATTTGTTCCCATGCCACAAAGCGAACCGGAATGCCGCAACGCCGTTTTGTAATACCGGAAAAATCAACCCGATATGTCACCGGACAACTCCACAGAAAGTAAACCACACCAACAGCCGATGCAGCGCCCATACTGATGCCATATTCACTAAGCTCGTCTCGATGAAACACAAATACGACAACGAGAATGACCATTCCAACGATTGCCGTGATCACCCCCGCCCATCCGCTAAAATCGGGCGCAAGGCCGATGATATCGCAGTTTGCTTTATTCCGCCGCAAAATACGCACCCCCACGGCATCCGGCTGCCGATCATGTCGTGTCAACATTATACGCGGCGGTGTGCCGCCTGTCAAACGCGCCGCTGCAGTATCTGCGGACACACGGGCAATATGCAAAAAAGCACCCTTTGGGGCACCCTCCGTAAGGAAGGTGCCCCAAGGCGGCTCTTGTATCTGAATTGAATAATGTTTGTTGTGGTATCGGCGTGGCCTACTGGTTACGCCGGTATTTCTTTGCCTGGCGCTTGCTTGGCAAGGCGGTTCTGGAACGCTTCTTCCATTTCCTCGGGACTGAGCTCCCGAAGAATGCCGACGCCACTGTAGTAGACGTCTACCACCTGGTATCGCTTCCCGTCAAGGTACTTCGGGGCGTAGACCACGATCTTATCAATGAATTCGTGGATCAGCTCCGGCGTCAGCTCTTTGATCTCGGTGAGCTGCTTCACATTGTCGATGAATCGCTGCAGATTCTCCGTCTTGTCCGTCTCGGTCTCCAGATAGGTTTGCATTTCGGGGAGGGCGGCTTTCAGCTTCTGCTGTTCCTCCTCGTAGGCCATGGACAACGTGGCGTAGCGGTCATCGGAGAGCTTACCCTTGGCGTTGTCCTCGTAGAGCTTCTGGATCAGACCGTCGATCTCGGTAATGCGGCTCTTGGCCTTGCTCAGCTCCCGGCGCTTTTCCGCAAGCTCCTTCTTCTTGTCCTCACTGTAACACTCCATCTGCTTCCGTGCAAACTCCTTCTCGAAAATCTGCACGTTTTTGAGCACCCGCTGCATACTCTCCAGTACCAAATCGAAAACGACCTGTTCTCGGATATAATGGGCGGAGCACATATCGGAATTCTTGCGGAAGGAGGAGCAGAAGAAGTAGGCTCCCGTGCGTTTGTAGTTGTTGGTGGCGCTGTAGTACAGCTTTTCGCCGCAGTCAGCGCAGTAGAGTAGGCCGGAGAAGGGACTGACAATCCCGGTTTTGGTCGGTCTGCGCCTGTGCTGCCGGAGCTCCTGCACCAGCCGGAACGTCTCTCTGTCAATGATCGCCGGGTGGGTGTCCGAGAACACCTTCCATTCCTCCTGCGGCCTTTCCAGCTTCTTCTTGTTCTTGAAGGAGCGGGTCGTGTACCGGAAGTTGATCGTATCGCCGCAGTATTCCTGCTTGGAGAGGATGTCCGCTACCGTGGCTGAACACCAGTTGTACGGAACGGCAGGCGGCTTGCTGCATTTCTTGCCGACGCTGCTCCAATGCTCCGTGGGCGTCATCACCTTGGCGGCTTTCAGGCGTTTGGCGATCTGCGTCGGGCCAAGGCCCTCCACGCACCATGCAAAGATCTGTCTGACGGTCTCAGCCGCAGGCTCGTCCACGATCCACTGTACGTTCTGTTTCGTACTCTCCGGGCCCTTCCGGTAGCCGTATGGCGGGTTGGTGGTCAGCGGTGCGCCGGACATGCCCTTGTTCCGGAAGACGTTACGTACCTTCTGGCTCGTGTTCTTGGCGTGCCACTCATTGAACAGGTCCTGCATCGGGACCAGATCGCTGATCCCCTTTGCCGTGTCGATATTGTCCATGATGGCGATATACCGCACACCCAGCCGGTCGAACTCCTCCTCCAGAAGCTGTCCCACGATCAAGCGGTTACGGCCAAGGCGGGAGTGATCCTTCACGATCAGGGTACCGATCATGCCTTTCTCAGCCAACTCCATGATCTCCGTGAACGCCGGCCTTGCGAAGGTGACGCCGGACCATCCGTCGTCTACGAAAAACCTGGGATTCGGGAAATGATTGTCGTCTGCGTATTTCTGTAAGATGGATTTTTGATTCTTGATGGACCCTGACAGACCTTCCTGCTCATCGTCGCGGGACAGGCGGCAGTACAGGGCCGTGATTTTGTTATCTGACTGTTTACTCATAAATCTCCTTTCCACAGCCAGATATGATCGTCTTGCAGGTTATTACAAGTATATCATATCCGGCCACTAACTTCAACGCTTTAAATCGACGGTTTTGACAGGATCCGTCCGACCTTTTCGGCGATGTTCTCACCGGCGCCCGGCTGGAAATGGGATCTTACGGCGTATACCGTGCCGTCTATCTCCCGGATGAACGCCAGCGGCTCGGCGTACATGGTACGTTTGAACCACGCCAGCCGCTGCTCCTTTGTCATGGCGGCGAGAAGATCCGTAATCTCCCGGATCGCCTGTTCCAGTTCGGGACTTTCCTTTGAATGGTTGTCGTATTTCATCTTGCGTCACGCTCCCTTCCGGATTCCTTTCTCTGTTGCTCCTCTTGTGCCCGGTATTCGTTGGCGTAGAGCAGATCGGTCTTTTCTTTCATTTTGAGGGATCGCTCCTCGATCCCTTCGTTCAACTTCAGCCGCTTCCGCAGCTCGGTGATCCGGGCGGTAACACCGGCTTTCTCATCCCGTAGGGGGATCTTTGCCTCCGGCGTCGCTCTGCGGATCTTGTTTTGCAGCTTTCTCCGCCGGTCGGTCAGTGCCTCCAAGTCCTTTTCTAAAACCTTCCTGTCAGCATACAGGTCCTCCAGCGTCTCAATGTGATACTTGCCCATATACCGCACCTGCTCGGTGAAGGTATCCAGCTTTTTCAGGTCCTCCTTCAGATACGGGCTGGTGGGTTTGTAATCCGTATTCTTGGGCAGAATACCCAGCAGGTAGCAGTAGTGAAGATACTGCCGGTAGATGTGACTTGTACGCACGAAGGGCTTGAACCAGTCGTGGAGCTCCTGCGGCATCTGCCTCGGATAGTCGATCCGTGCCGGTCTGCTCCCGAAGGAGGCGGCGGCTCCCATATACCGGGATATCTCCTGCGGCGTCCACCGTTCATCCAGCGTGTCCAGCCGTGTGAAGTGCTCATACTGTGGCAGGCGGACTTTCCAGTGCTTTCCGGTGAAGTCGGTGATATATCCCTTCCGCCGAAGATATGCCTCCATCAGCCGGGGATTTCTACTGTAGATGATGGCCTCGTGTACGTCCTCCCGGTAGACGTTGTACCGGGTGGGTTTTCCGGCCTTTTCATCCAGCCAGACCTGCCGGGACGGGGCCTTGTGCGGGTGCCGAATCACGGAGAGGCCGTATTCCCGGCACAAGCTGTCGGAGAGGTCCCGCAGCCGCTGCTGCTCCGCCTTGGAGTAGTTGTACTTGCCGCCGTCCCGGAAGGACACGGAGTTGAAACAGAAGTGGTTGTGCAGGTGGCCCTTGTCCAGATGGGTGGTCACGATGATCTGGAAGCGGTCGCCCCACATTTCCTTTGCCAGCCTGACACCGATCTCGTGGCAGAGCTCCGGCGTCACCTCGCCGGGCTTGAAGCTCTGATACCCGTGCCAGGCGATATACTTGTCCTCCTTGCCGAAGCGCTCCTTGGTCTGGATCATCTGCTGCAAGGCGATCTCTTTGAGGCAGTTGACGGCGGTGACGTATTCACCCTGCTCGGTAGCGGCGGGTCGCTGGACGTAGGCAAGCACGTCCCACAGGGGTTGAAGGTCGGGTTTTTCCGCCATGGTCTTTTCCGGGTTTTCCACGTAGGCGAGGAGGTCTTTCAGTCGGCCCTTGATGTGCCATAGCTTTGTGGTTGCCATTACGCCACCTCCATGAGGGTGAGGATCAGCGCCTCGATCCGGCGGCACTCCCCGGCGGCTTCGGGCAGGAAGCGCACGCATTTTTGCAGGCTGCCGTGGAGGTGGTACAGCTCCTCCAGCAGGTCCCAAAAGTCAGGACCGGGCTGCGGCTTCGGTTTCTTGCCCTTACAGATTTGGCGGATATACTCCGCCTGAGAGAGGCCGCACAGGGCGGCGTCCCGTTCCAGTTTTTCTTTCTCTTCTTCGGTCAACCGTACACGAATACGGACCGTTTCATTTTTCATAATCATCATCTCCTTCGATAAAAATACTTGCTCTTTGCAGGGTCATAGGGTGGCACGCCCTGAGAAGGTCCACAGGCCGGGAGACTGTGGATCTGGATTTTGGGGGGCAAAATCCGATGCTCGTTATAACTGTGGACAGGGGTATCCCTGCCCCCAGCCATTCGCTTTTGCCGTTCTCCCCGAACATCGTTCCTGCCCCGGCGTCTCACCGGAGCGTTGCCATGCTCGTCCCGCCGGAGGGGAGTCTTGGCACGGTCATATCCTGTTCGGACGGTCATTCAGTTGTCTTTTGAGGCGGCATTTTCATCTTTTCGGGCAAATAGAAAAAGCCGATTTACACAACCCCTTGCCGAAAGGATAGAGATACCCTTTCAAAGCAAGAAGTCATGTAAATCGGCTTTGTTGCAAAGTCGAAGCCTGTTTGCGCACCGTCCTGTCAACAGGCTGAAATCAGGGGGACGGCGTCGGCGTTTGATAGCAGCCGAAGCATTAGCGGCAGCTCAGGCGTACCGCAGCCCGTGGCATATGCCACGCAAATCTGTGCTTCTCGGATATTCAGTTGTGTGCTCCCCGGCGGGGAGCGTAGGTTATTATACCAAGGATGCGAAAAATGTCAAGCAAAAAGGAGCCTACATTTAAACTGCAGACTTTCGTTCTGCCACCTTCAAGCATTATTCAAAGGAATCAAAAGGCACAATTGCTTTAAAAAGCGAAGATGCTGTCATGTTACACTTGTTTTCAGCCGATAGACAGAAATCCTTGGGCACAATCCGTGACAAATCTCGCTGTTCAAACATGTCCCGAGGAAACTTAATAGAGTAGATATAGTCGTCTTTAATCCCCCCATCCTTGTCCGGACGCTGAGTATATCCACTTATCAGTATTCTTTGAACAGCCGGGGAAACGTTGAATGTATGCGACACAATGAATACCGCGAGACCAAAAACGAGAGTAGAGTATTCTCCCCGCAACTCTGCCTGCGTTTTCTTCTTTTCTTTAAGGTTTCCAGCATCTGTCTTGATCAGTTTTGTCTGGGACAAATCCTCTATTTCAGGCAGATCAACATCGAGTAACATTGTTCCGGTTCTTTGATTCCAATCATATGAAATGTTTATCTCTACCGGTAATTCACAGGTAGAAATCCAGGAATCGAACACTTCGCACACAGCTGATTCGTTGCCTTCAATCAAAGAGAGCAGAAAACTCTTTTGCTGTTCACACTCTTCCGCAGCGGACTCGTCTGCGGCCAGCTTCTCTTCTTCTTGGAATGCATAGAAGTCATCCCTTTCGGCTTCCCAAGCAGAAAATGCATTTGAATACCGCTGCTCAAGGTTTTCCTCAACATATTGCCTTCTGAGTTTTCCTATCTTGAAAATAGAACCTTTAACCGTTGTCGCAGCTTCTTTGGTAAGGAATTCCTTGATTTTCTCTTTTGTTGGTGCAGGGACATCAAATTTTGCCATTACATATTCTGCCGGATGAATCTCATCGAGTCGTGCTTGGAACCGGGAAAGCGGATCAACAATCGCAGACAATTCACAGATGTTGATGAATCGTTCGTTTTCTGCTTCAGCCTCTCGAACCATTTCATCAATTTTTTCTCTTCTCTGAGCATCAAGTTGTGCTACCTGCGCCTGATACTGTGCCGTCGCTTTGATTTTTCTGAGAACGGCTTGATTGGTAATTTCTACGCCGTTGCCGTCCGCTATTACGACCCTTCCCTTTTCATCCATCCGAATGCCAATCTGCTTCGGGACTTGCACTGTCGGCTTCGAAGATGTTGATCGAGACGAAGATCTGGAATGACTATGACTGCGACTATGACCTCCAGTTCTTGTGTTATAGGATAAGCCTGTACCCGGGATACCAATGTGGGCATGAGTTCCACTTCCACCGAAAGTCATTCCATGACCTCTTCCCCCAAGTGACAGGCTGGCACCAGACTTGGAAAAATTTACCTTTACGCCTTTACATATTTTTACGGACTTCCTAAAACGTACCGCCATACCTATATCCTCCCATTAGTAAATAGAGTTATTTCCTCATTTCCTTTTGGATCTGATCCTTGCGCTTTAACAATTCATCACGATGCCGATTCGCCGTAGGAATAGCTTTCAGGCCCTTATCAATGACATATAGTGCTTCATCAAACATTTCGTATTTCCCCAAAAGCTCGGCAGCTTCTCTGTATAGGGCTGGCGCATCAAACTTTTTCCCTATCGCAATATAGAACTGAACCAGTGCTTCCTTGTCTTTTCCAATGCGCATCAAATCAAGGCCCTTGGACTCTTCGGCATAGCCATCGCCTGATGTTCGGATACTATTGCTTATATAGTCCCTCTGGTCAGCAAGATATGCTCTTATAGCATTGCGCTCTGTAGTATAGTCCCGTTTTTCCTTTGTTTGCGTATTCCTTGTATTCTCATCCTGCGCGGCAGTAGCCATATTAACGCCAAATAGCTTCTCCTCGACGTGCCCTACAACTCTGCGCCAGTCGGATGCATCTCCATTTGGGAACAGTTTGTTAATGCTCCAGACATTGAACACTTCACCAAAACGAGCATCTTCCGTTGTTTTATGCTGGTGCTTGTGCATATAAGGGACATACCCGTTTTGCTGCAACTCATCTTTTCCCAAGTCTGTAAGTTCATATTTATCAGCTGATTTTGGCGAGCCAATACTCTCTCTTGGTATCTCTTCAGAAATACGTTTTACCAAATCTGCTTTTTTCCCCGTTATTGGCAGCCCTGCCTCATCAAGAATCTGTTTCAGTTCATCGACTTTCAAAGAGAAAAGGTACTGGTCCAACGGTGCCCAACATAAGAAACCTCTCTTTTCAAGAGATTCAAGAGCATGACCGACATCTCTAATTCCGTATTCAAACCACCAAAGTCCGGGATAGCCACCGCTGGGCTTAGGATATTTTCCATAGCTGCAGTATTCCAAGAGAAGTATTTCAGCGACATACAACCCTCTTGCTGAAGGATAGGAAGTCTTTTTCCGCTCTTCAAATGTTATGACTTTTCTTGCCATCTCTGTGCCAGGATAGGAGTATGTAGTGTAGTAATCATCAGGGCGATAATATTGCCGCTCATCAGCCGCTATGGAGTGGGAATCTGCATATTCAACTTTACCAGAATGCGCACCAACTCCGCTACCAAATCTATTGGATGAGGAGTCGTTCTCGGCTTGCACATTCTTGGATTTAAGAAAATCAAACAGCCCCATTATCGTTGTCCTCCGACGTGTCCTTTTCCTTGTTTATCTCATTCATATATCCGGCAGTAATAATACCAGCTGGAAGAGCAACAATGGCAATCCCAAATATTGATGACACCATTGTGATGATTCTGCCTAGCGTTGAAACGGGGTAAATATCTCCATATCCAACAGTAGTAAGAGAAACCGTGGCCCAATAAATTGCATCAAAGAAACTGCTAAACGAGTCCGGCTCAACATTGAATACAACTAGAGCAGAAATCAAAATGTAACCGCCAGCCAAGGCGCAAACGGCAATCAGCGATTCTTTTGAAGAGTGTAATACATTTCCGATGATTTCAAAGCTCTTTGAATATCGCATGGCCTTGAAAACACGCAAAACACGCATTGCGCGGATCATTCGCAAAACACGTAGCAATTTGAAGCCGCTGCTTACAAAACTCAATGAGGGTAGAATAGATACTAAATCTACTATGGCCATAGCTGAAAAGGGATACTTAATAAATGAAACAGGGCTCACCTTCTCAAACTTATAATCGGCAGTGATCCAACGCAAAATATAATCGACTATGAAAATCGAAACTGAAATCTTATCCAGAATGTTAAAAAAGGTATTCTCCTCTTTGAAAGCTAATGGGATAAGGCTAATGATAATGATAACGATCATCGAAAAATCATATATTGAACTCAGTTTATCATTTCCTTCAGATTTCTCGATAATCTCATATATTCTTTTACGACTCATACTGCCATGCTCCTTTTGACGGTTTTATCTAAACACAAAAGCAACACCATTATTTGTTTGATAAGTCTCCTGTTTTATAGACGTTATAGCCTTCATATCTGTAACTAGCGTCAATACCTTTCATATAGACTTCACGATCATTGATCTGATCCGTAAGTGCTGCTTTAAGCAGCGACTTGATTTCAATATCTTTAACCGGACTGCGTTCCATAGCGAGCAGATAATCTTCTTTATCCACTTTACTCCAATCTATAACTTGCCCGAGTTCCCTTTTTAGTATCGCGTCAAGCCATATACGAGTACTCCGCCCGTTCCCTTCACGGAATGGATGTGCAACATTCATCTCGACATATTTTTCTATAATATGATCAAACGTATCCTGCGGCATTTTTTCAATATTGGTCAGAGCTGCCTCAAGATACATCACAGGCGCAAAGCGAAAATTTCCTTTTGCTATATTGACCGTGCGCATCTTTCCGGCAAAATCATATATATCGCCGAACAGATAACCGTGGATCTGGGCAAGCCCCTTAAAAGTCCCAACTTCAAAAGTATCAATCAAACCAGTATCAAATAGTTCTAAAGCTTTTTTCTTGCTGATTCTTTCTTCTTCACGTTCAAAATAGGCCGTATCTTCTTTGGTGGCTTTGATGAGATAGTCCCCATTGCTTCCAACGATTTGAAGATTACACCGACGGCACAAGTCTTCCAGTTTCTGCATAGCAGCAGAAGCAGGTTTGCTTCGACCGTTTTCCCAGCGATTAACAGTAGCAAAAGTAACTTCCAATTGTTCTGCCAGTTCCATCTGTGAAAGGCCTAAGCGGGATCGTATATCTTTTATCATTTCGGAGCAGTTCATAGCAACCTCCTTCATGCAATCCTATCAGCGTTTAATTATTATAACATATCCAGCGGAAAATATCAATGCAAATCAAGATAATGTTATATCTGTTTTATCTATTTGCAACCACCACAAATATGATTGAGCGGCGGGGATTGCTCTCCGCCGCCGTAACCTTATGCGTAGATCAGATCGTTGTTCACTACCTCCGTGGCCCGGCTCCGGATGTTGTTCATTCGCTGCACCCACAGCATTTGATCCTGTGCTTTGAGCTGTTCGGTGACGCCCTCATAGACGTCCATCTGTTTAACCAGCTCAAGAAACATGTTCTCCGCCTTCTCGTTCAAATCGGCAAGATAACCGTTCAGCTTGCCGGTAATCTGCAGCTCTGTGTACAGCGCCTTGCGGTGCTGCCGGAGATACCGCAGATGTCGCTGACCCCAAATGCCAATGGGCCTTTGTCCTTCATCGGACAGCTTCAAACAGGGAATGTAATAATCACCTTGCAGCTCGTACCAAAGCCCGATCTTCTCGTCGTAAATGTACTTTTCCATGATGTAATCCTCCAAATAAGATTGATTCCTGCAATTCAATCATTCTGGCTGATTACAAAAGCCGAAGGGAGGCAACTTCCTTACGAAGTGCCTCCCTTCGGGTGCTTTTTTGCATGTTCGTCCCGGCTCACTCGCCGAGCTTTGCGAGCATGGCCTCGCAGACCTCGTCCATGTCGCCGACGATGCCGTAGGTGCAGTAGTTGAAGATCGCCGCCTCGGGATCGGTGTTCACGGCGACGACCACGTCCGCGTCCGAAAAGCCCGTGACGTGGTTGACCGCGCCCGACACGCCGAACGACAGCAGCAGCTTCGGCTTGACCACGGCGCCGGACTGCCCGATGACGAGCTTGAACGGCAGCACGCCGCGGTCGAACACCGGGCGCGTGCAGGCGAGCTTGCCGCCGAGGCGCTCGGCCAGGCGGCGGTAGCGCGGCAGGGCGTCCGCCCCCTTGATCGCGTTGCCGACGCAGACGATCACGTCCGCGTCCGCGATGTTCAGGCTCTCGTCGAGATCGTCGGCGCGGAAGTCGAGGATCTCGGTGCGGATGTCCG